>OCZT010000438.1_pt1 | contig 40959 bp, 37 predicted proteins | sample 1539031 | NCBI WGS metagenome assembly OCZT01 (sample SAMEA3539308, study PRJEB22396) | soil metagenome | biome: tundra; feature: field; material: soil | place: USA | collected 2010-05 | depth 0.15 m
ACAGGCGTCTCGCCAGCAGCAGGCGCGTCCGCAGCAGGCCGCTCATCAACAGGCGGCTCGCCAGCGGCCTGAACAGAACAAGCAAGCGAATGCGGGTCACGCGAGCGGGCACGAAGCAAAGAACTAATCGCGGGTGCGATACCGCCTGAACAGGCGTACCGCTTCCGATACTCAGATCGAATGGCCTCGCCGGTCCTTATGACGGCGAGGCCGCTTCGCGTTAACTACAAATCGATGATCGCCGCCGCCGGTCCACTCATCGCGGCGATTGACCGGAGCGGCCCCCTGTCACTTAGCGGCGGTGAGCTTGTCGACCTCGGCCAGTTCCTCGGCGGACAATTTCCAACTTCCCGCCTTCACATTCTGGGTGACCTGCTCGGGGCTGGTCGCGCCGGAAATTACGCTGGAAACCTCCGGCTGCGACGCGAGCCATCCCACGGCCAGCTCGAGCATCGTGTGCTCCCGGCCGCGCGCGAATTTCTCGAGCCGTTCGAGCGTCGCGAAGTTTTTGTCGGTGAGGGCCTGCTGCGCCATCCGTTGCACCAGAGAAAGCCGGGTGCCCTTTGGCGGCTCGGCGCCACGCCGGTATTTTCCGGTCAGAAATCCACTAGCCAGTGGAAAGTAGGGCAGGATACCCAATGCGAACTGGCGGCATGCGGGGACGAGCTCGCGCTCGATGCGGCGGTCGAGCAAGTTGTACTGGTTTTGTGCGGAGATGTACGAGGCAAGCCCGCGGCTGCGCGATATCCAGAGCGCATCGACGGTCTGCCACGCGGCGAAGTTACTACATCCGATATAGCGGACCTTGCCGGCGCGAACGAGATCGTTCAGCGCCTCGAGAGTTTCCTGTTGCGGCGTCTCCGCGTCCGGGGCGTGAATCTGATACAGATCGATATAGTCAGTGCCCAGCCGTTTAAGGCTCGCCTCGGCGGCCGCCATGATGTAGCGGCACGACGCGCCGCGCAGGTAGGGACCGTCGCCCATCGCCATGCCGAATTTGGTCGCGACGACGACCTCGCGACGGCGATCTCCGAGCGCCTTCCCGAGCAGCTCTTCGGAGCCGCCCCGATTGCCGTATATGTCGGCGGTGTCGAACAGCGTGATGCCGTCGTCGAGCGCCTGATGCACCACGGCGCGCGTCTGCTCCTCGTCGCATCGCATGCCAAAGTTGTTGCATCCCAGTCCGACGGCCGAAACCTTGAGTCCCGAGTTGCCAAGCTTGCGATATTCCACGATTGCTCCTTTCGGCGTGCGGCTTCAGCATCCCGCCGACAACGGCCGCCTGCGACTATTCGATTCCGTAGCGTCGGCGCTTGCGCCACAGCGTCGTGACGTTGATGCCGAGCGTGTCGGCGGCCTCTTCGAGCGTGGCGCTGGCGGCGAGCACGCGCGCGATGTGCTCGCGCTCGACTTCATCGAGGCTGGCAGCATTGGGGAGGCCGCTGAGCGCCTCGGTCGAATCGTGAAACAGCGAATCGGGCAGGTCATCGGGCGCGATCGTCTCGCCATGCATCAGGACTGTGCCGCGTTCGATCGCGTTGCGAAGTTCGCGCACATTTCCGGGCCATCGATAGCGCGTGAGCGCCGCGGTCGCTCCGGGTGAAAATGCCAGGCCGGGATGCGAATTGCGCACGGCGGCGACGTTCAGCAGCCATTGCGCGAGCGGCAGAATATCCTCGCGCCGTTCGCGCAACGGAGGCACGCGAAGGGCGATGACGTTGAGGCGGTAATAGAGATCCTCGCGAAAGTGATGCGCGGCGACTTCGGTCTCGAGGTCGCGATTGGACGCCGCGATTATTCGCGCATCGACGTGAATCGTGCGTTCGCCGCCGACGCGCTCGAAGTTCTGATCCTGCAGAAAGCGCAGAAACTTGGTCTGCAGGGTCGGCGTCAAGTCTGCTATCTCGTCGAGGAAAACAGTCCCGCCGTTGGCCGCCTCGAGCCGCCCGGGCTTGTCCTTGACCGCGCCGGTGAACGCGCCGCGGACGTGCCCGAACAACTCGCTCTCCAGAAGTTCTTCCGAGAGCGTGGTGCAATTGACGACGACGAACGGCTTGCTCTGGCGCCGGCTCCATCGATGGATCTGCCGGGCGATAATGTTCTTGCCGGTGCCGCTCTCGCCGGTGAGCAGTATAGTCGCGTCGCTGGCGGCGGCCTGGCGGGCAGTTTCGAGCAGGTGTTGCATCGCGGGGCTGCGCGAGTCGAGCAGCGGCTCCTCATCGATGGCGCTGCGCAGTGCGCGATTTTCCGCCTGAAGGACCCCGACCTGCAGCGCGCGATTGACGGTGTGCTGAATCTGCTCGAGCGAGAACGGCTTGGTGACATAGTCGTAGGCGCCGGACTTCATCGCCTCGACGGCATTTTCAACGGTCGCATAAGCAGTCATCAGAATCACCAGGCACTCGGGTGCGCGCCGCTTGATCTCGCGCAGCAGTTCCAGCCCGCTCATCTCGGCCATCCGGTAGTCGGTCAGAACCAGATCGAACTGCGTCTCGGCGAGCATAGCCACGGCCTGCGTGCCGTTCTCGGCCGCGCGAACCTCGTGGCCAAGCGACTCGAAAAACGAGACGAGACTTCGGCGGATATTGCGCTCGTCATCGACAATGAGCAGCTTGGCCATCAAATCTCCGGTGCGGCGGGAATTTCGACGATGAATCGGGAGCCGTGAGAGTTGGCGCTCTCGACGAAAATCCTGCCGCCATGGGCCTCGACTATTTCCTTGACGATCGACAGTCCCAGCCCGGCCGATCCCTTTTCGAGCCCGTCGGAACCGTACTGCACGAAACGCTCGAAAATATAGTCTTTCAGCTCGGGCGGAATTCCGGGCCCCGAGTCGGTGACTTCCAGCCGCGTGGCCTGCTTGGCGCCGAGCGTCGAGACTTTGATAGTTCCACCGGCCGGGGTGTAGCGCAGCGCGTTGCCAAGCAAGTTTGAAATCACCCACGAGAGCTTGACCGGGTCGCCGATAACCTCGGGCACCGATTCGATCTGCTCCTGGATCTCGACGTGCTTCTCGCGCGCCTGGATTGCGAAGCGCCTGCTCACGTCGGCCGCCAGTCGGGCAAGATCGAGACGCTTTTGCGCAACGGCGATCGCGGGAATCTCTCCGCGCGCGAGGTTGAGCAGGTTGTCGGTAAGCTGACGCATCCGCGAGCATTCTTCCAGGATCACCTGCAGCAGTTCGTTGCGTTTCGGATTTAAATCCTGCACGTCCCGGCTCAGCAGCTCCGCCGACAGCGCAAGCGAGGTCAGCGGGGTCCTGAGTTCGTGCGACAGGGTGGCGACCAGGTTGGTGCGGGCGCGATCCTGATCGCGGAGGTACGTCACGTCCTGCAGAATCAGCAGCGTGCCGAGCGACTTGCCGACCGTATGATGAAGCGGAACAGACTTCAGCACGTAGGAATGCTCGCGGCCGCGGACGTGAAGATCGATTTCAGTGCGCTGGCCGTCCGGCCCGGCCCTCTGCAGTGTGCGCAGCGCATCGCGAACGCGGAGGTAATGAGGATGGTTGCTGCTGAGATCGTCGAACGGGCTGCCGAGTGCGTCCTGAAGATCGACGCCGAGGATCAGCGACGCGATCTCATTTATGTGCGCAACGATTCCTTCCGTGTCGATTAGCACGACCCCGTCTTCGAGGCTCTCGATGATCGCTTCGGTCTTGCTCGTTTCGTAAACCAGCCGCTCGACGTTGAGCTTGTTGTACTGCTCGAGTCGCTCGGCCATCTGGTTGAATTCGCGCGCGACCGCTTCGAGCTCGGCCAGCGGCTGGGGGCCAAGCCGCATCTGCGACTTGCGCAGACTGATTCCGCGCAGCCGCTCGGCGAGTTCCGTCAGCGGCTTTGACAGCCGCCATCCCAGCCCCCACGAGACCGCGGCGCCCACCAGCAGCACCAGCGCAAGCCCGCCGGCGAATTCGTACGCGAGCCGCCGCCCCAACCGGACCGAGCGGCTGTCCGCGCGGAACATGGCGGCCTTGTTCATCGCGATCAGATCGTCGAGGCGGCCGTTCAATTCGGCGAATTCGCGATCGTGAAACGTGCCCGGCGGCGCGGCGGCGACGCCGGCGAACAGATGGTTGCCGCGCCGGGCGATATCGGCGGCGAGTTCAGGCTCGCCAACTTCAGTAAAGTCGTGATTCTCGACATCGATCCACTGCAGGAAATTTTGCCGCGCCGAGGGCAGGACGTCCTTGGCGCGGCCGTCGTGCTCGGCGATCTGAAGCGTCGTAAGCGCGGCGTGCATGTTCTGTGCGGCCTCGACGCTCACGTAGTTGCGATAGAGGGTCTCGCGGATTGCGCCGCCAAGCGAGTACACCCGCGGCAGCGTGTAGAGTCCCAGCACAATCACCAACGCCAGCAGCAGCAAAGTACCGTTGCGAATTTGGCGTTGCAGCGACGGCGCGCTCATCGCGATTCCTCCCGTTCTTCCGTCGCGACGATTTCCACGTCCAGGTCGCGTGCGTCCGCAACCAGCCGCGCCGGCACGTCGCCCTTGAGCCACCGGCGCCATCGCGGCTGATGGGTCCGGCCGACGATTAGCTTCGTCACGCCCTTGTCGTGCGCGAAGTCGATCAACGCCTTGACCACGTCGTCGGACTTGAGCCACACGGTTTCTGCGCCGAGGTCGCTGGCCACATTGATGTTGTTGAGCAGCGCGACGAAATCCCTGGTGCCGATATTTTTCACCGACTCGGCGGGCGTCTCGATGTGCACGGCGAACCATTCGGCGTTGAGCTGCCCGGCAATGCGCGAAGCCTTGCGCAGCAGCTGTCCGATGTCGGCGGCGTTGGACGAGATTCCGACCATGATGCGATCGATCACGTTCGTGTGGCGGCCACCTTCGCGCTTGAGCGACTCGCGGTCGAGGCGCTGGCGGTCCAGACTGCGCGCGACCTCGCGCAGCGCCAGTTCACGTAGCGAGGCAAGATTGCTCGGCTTGAAAAAATTCTTGAGCGCGTGCTCGATCTGCTCTTGCGGGTAAATCTTCCCCTCGCGCAGTCGTTCGCGCAGCGCTTCCATGGGCATATCGATGTCAACGATTTGATCGGCGCGCGCGAGGAACGAATCGGGCACCGTCTCGCGCACGTCGATACCGGTGAGGCGCCTCATCACCGCGTTCAGACTTTCGACGTGCTGGATGTTCATGGCGGTAGTCACGTTGATGCCGGTGCTGACGATCTGCTCGACGTCCTGGTAGCGCTTTTCGTGGCTGGAGCCGGGGACGTTGGTATGCGCGAGCTCATCGACGATTACAACCTCGGGCTTGCGCGCGATGATCGCATCGACGTCCATCTCTTCCAGCGTAACTTCGCGGTACGAAATCTTGCGGCGCGCAACGATCTCGAGGTTGCCAATCCGCTCTTCCGTCTCGCGGCGGTGATGCGTTTCAATGAAGCCAAGCACGACATCCACTCCCCGATCGCGGAGTTGATGCGCCTCCTCGAGCATCCTGTATGTCTTGCCTACGCCCGCGGCGGCGCCGATATAGACTTTGAGCTGTGCCCGTTGAGTTTGGGGCACAAGATCGAGAAAAGCTTCGGGCTCAGGCCGTTTTTCATCGTCCATTCAAGTCCCGGGAGTTGTTCCGCCATGACTTCCCGCGCCGCGATCGAGCGCCAGGTTCAGCAACAGGACGTTTACACCCGGCTCGCCGAAGATTCCCGCCGATCGCGGCCGCGTATTCTCGGCAATCAACTGCCGCACCTGATCTTCGCTTATGCCGCGCGCGTGGGCAACCCGTGCCACCTGCAGGCCGGCAGCGGCGGGACTTATCTCGGGATCGAGGCCGCTGCCTGAAGCCGTCACCAGGTCCACCGGAACCTGGCGCGCATTGGTCCCCGGATTGCTCTCGACGAAGTTCTTCAGCCGCGCCTTGACCGCGTCGATAAGCCTCTTGTTGGTAGGCCCGAGATTCGAGCCGCTCGAGTTGGCGGCGTCGTAGCCCTTGTCACCCGCGGCGGAAGGCCGGCTCTGAAAATAGCGGGGCGACGAAAACTTCTGCCCGATGAGGCTCGATCCGACGACCTTGTTGCCCGCAACGACCAGGCTGCCGCCTGCCTGGCTCGGGAAAATCGTCTGCGCAATGCCCCATACTGCCAGCGGATAGACGATGCCGGTGAGCACGCTGAGCAGCGCAGTCGCAACGAGTGCCGTTATGAAGTTTCGCACGGATTTGACCTCAGGCGAGATGGAGCGCCGTGATTATGATGTCGATGGCCTTGATAAAGATGAACGGAATAATCACGCCGCCGACGCCGTAGATAAAAAGATTGCGGGTTAGAATCGCGGCCGCGCCGACCGGACGGTAGCGCACGCCGCGCAGCGCCAGCGGAATCAGCGCGATTATGATCAGCGCGTTGAAAATTACCGCCGACAGAATCGCGCTCTGCGGCGTCGCCAGATGCATCACGTTGAGCCGCTGCAGCTCCGGATATTCCACGATGAACAGCGCCGGGATAATCGCGAAGTACTTGGCGACGTCGTTGGCGATCGAAAACGTCGTCAAGGCGCCGCGCGTCATCAGCAGTTGCTTGCCGATCTCGACGACTTCCATCACCTTGGTCGGATTCGAGTCGAGGTCGATCATGTTGCCGGCCTCGCGCGCGGCCTGGGTGCCCGCGTTCATCGCGATCCCGACGTCGGCCTGCGCGAGTGCGGGTGCGTCGTTGGTGCCGTCGCCGATCATGGCCACCAATTTGCCCTGGTTCTGCTCCTCGCGAATCAGGCGCAGCTTGGTTTCGGGAGTGGCCTCGGCCAGGAAGTCGTCCACCCCCGATTCCTTGGCTATCGCCGCGGCCGTCAGCGGGTTGTCGCCGGTAATCATGACGGTGCGCAAACCCATCGCACGCAGCCGCTCGAAGCGCTCGCGGATTCCTTCCTTGACCATGTCTTTGAGATAAATCACGCCAAGCGCCTTCGACGCGTCCGCGACGACCAATGGAGTCCCACCGCTGCGCGCGATGCGCTCGACGATTGCCTTCAAGTCCGTCGGCGGCGTGCCGCCATTATCCTCGACGAAATGTACGATCTGGTCGGCGGCGCCTTTGCGGATTCGACGCCCGCCGATGTCGACGCCGCTCATCCTGGTCTGCGCGGAAAACGGTATGAAGGTCGCGCCGACCTCGCCGAGTTCGCGGCCGCGCAAGTTGTATTCGCGCTTGGCCAGCACGACGATTGAGCGTCCTTCGGGGGTCTCGTCGGCCAGCGACGCGAGTTGCGCGGCCTCGGCGAGGTCGCGCTTTTCCACGCCCTGCACCGGGATGAACTCCGCCGCCATCCTGTTTCCGAGCGTGATAGTTCCGGTCTTGTCGAGCAGCAGGGTATCGACGTCGCCGGCCGCTTCAACCGCGCGGCCCGACATCGCCAGCACGTTGTGCTGCACCAGGCGATCCATCCCGGCGATTCCGATCGCCGAAAGCAATCCGCCGATGGTCGTCGGAATCAGGCATACCAGCAGCGCCACCAGCACCGGCAGCGCCAGCCGCGTGCCGCCATACAGCCCGAACGGGTAGAGCGTAACGACCACCAGCAGGAAAACTATCGTCAGGCCGGACAGCAGAATGCTCAGTGCGATTTCGTTGGGCGTTTTCTGACGCTGCGCGCCCTCGACCAGCGCGATCATGCGGTCCAGGAAGGTCTCGCCCGGATTGGCGGTGATCTTCACCTTGATCCAGTCGGAAATCACCGTGGTCCCGCCCGTGACGCCGCTGCGATCGCCGCCGCTTTCGCGAATCACAGGTGCGGATTCGCCGGTGATGGCGGCCTCGTTGACCGCGGCGATGCCCTCGATGACTTCGCCATCGCCTGGAATGACGTCGCCGGCAGCGACCATTACGATGTCGCCGCGCCGGAGCTGCGCGGCCGGCACGAGTTTCGTCTGGCCGCCTTCGATGACCAATTTGGCCTGCGTTTCGGTGCGAGTCTTGCGCAGGTTATCGGCCTGCGCCTTGCCGCGGCCTTCCGCCATTGCCTCGGCGAAATTTGCGAACAGCACGGTGAACCACAGCCACAGCGCGATTTGAAATTCGAACCCGGCCAGTGCCATCCGATGAGCCAGCAGGTCGCTAAAAAGCGTGAACATCACCAGCACGCTGGTGACCTCGACGACGAACATCACTGGATTCCTGACCATCAGGCGCGGGTCGAGCTTGACGAACGAGTCGATCGCCGCGCGCGAGACGATTTCGCGATTCCAAAGTGCGGGAGCCTTACGATCACTCATGCTTGAAACACCAGGCCTAGAAGAGTTTCCCGGACATCATCAGCAGTTGCTCGACGATCGGTCCGAGCGCGACGGCGCAGAAGAATGTCAACGCGCCGACGATCACGATTACGCCAATCAACAGGAACACGAACGGAATGCCGTCGGTCGGGAAAGTCCCGGCGCTGGCGGCGGTGCTTTTCTTGGCCGCGACCGAGCCCGCGATCGCAAGCGCCGGAATCGCCATCATGAACCTGCCGAGCAGCATCACGATCGCGATTGACACGTTGTAGAAGGGCACGTTCGCGTTGATCCCGCCGAACGCGGAACCGTTGTTCGCGCCCGCTTGCGTGTATGCGTACAGGATTTGCGAGAAGCCGTGAGGCCCCGGATTGGAAATGCCCGACAGGCCCGCGGGCAAGACGGTCGCAAGCGCAGTCGGTATCAGAATGACCGCGGGAAAGATGAGCACGTAGAGCATCGCGAGCTTCATTTCCCGCGCTTCGATTTTCTTGCCCAGGTACTCGGGCGTTCGCCCCACCATCAGACCCGCGATGAACACCGCCAGCACGGCCATCACGATGATTCCGTAAAGGCCCGAACCGACCCCGCCGAAGATCACCTCACCGAGCTGCATGTTGACCATCGGCACCAGCCCGCCGAGCGGCGTAAAGCTGTCGTGCATCGAGTTGACGGCGCCGCACGAGGCGTCGGTGGTCACGGTCGCAAACATCGCGGACTCGACGATTCCGAAGCGGACTTCCTTGCCCTCCATGTTGCCGCCGCTTTGCGCCGCGGAGGCATGTTGATCGATTCCAATTGCGCTGAATTGCGGATTGCCGTGTTGCTCGGCCCAGATGGCTGTAGCCGCGCCGCCGAGAAACAGAATCGACATGACCGCGAACAGTGCCCATCCCTGGCGTCGGTCACCGACCATCTTGCCGAAGGTGTGGGTCAGGCCCGCGCCGATCGAGAAGATCGCGAGCATCTCGATGAGGTTCGTCAGCGGCGTCGGATTCTCGTACGGATGCGCCGAGTTGGCGTTCATGAAGCCGCCGCCGTTGGTGCCGAGTTCCTTGATTATTTCCTGGGACGCCACCGGTCCTTCGGCGATCGTTTGCGTGGCGCCCTCGAGCGTTGTCGCATTTACGTACGGACTGAAGTTGTCCGGCACACCCTGCCAAACGAGGAACAGTGCAAAGATGGAAGAAATGGGAATCAGCACCCACAACGTCGCGCGGGTGAGATCGACCCAGAAGTTACCGATCGTCTTTGCGCTGCGGCGCGCGAATCCGCGAATCACCGCCGCCGCCATCGCCATTCCAGCCGCCGCCGAGAGAAAGTTGTGCGACGTCAGCCCGACCATCTGCGTCAGGTAACTCAGCGTCTGCTCGCCCGAGTATGCTTGCCAGTTGGTATTGGTCGTGAAGCTTGCGGCGGTGTTGAAGGCAAGTCCCGGCGGCACCCCGGCGAGTCCATTCGGATTCAGCGGCAGGTAGTACTGGAGCCGCTGCAGCGCGTACAGGAAGATCATTGAGATCAGGCTGAACGCGAGCATCGACACCGCGTATCCCGCCCAGCCCATCTCGACGGCGGGGTTTATCCCGCAGATCCTGTAAATCAATCTCTCGATTGGCGAGAGCACCCGGTCCAAAAAGGTGCGCTCATTCGAGAACACTCGCGCCATATACAGGCCCAACGGCACGCTGACTACGGCGACGATCAAGAAAAAAGCAACGAGCTGAATTACCGAATTGGATAGCATGTAGGTATGTACCGGCTAGTGCGGTTCAGAATCGTTCGGGACGCAGCAATGCATAAATCAAGTAAGCACCCAGCAATACGGCGCATGCCCCGCCGAGAATCGTTTCAACCGGGCTCATAGATTGTCGCACCCCCGAACGTAGGCGATTGCGATCGCAAAAAAGGCGATGCCGCCAAGAATTGAAATCAAATCCCACATAATGGTTTTTCCACTTAGTAAAGTTCAGTGCGCTTTGTTAGTGCGGACGGAGTTCGGAGCGACGAGAATGTTCCCGGGGTAACCAGGGAGCGCGGCCCTCCGATTCGTTCACGTGCAGGCACGCCAGCATACAAGATTATCAGCACCACGCGTGCCAATGCGGAAACTCAGATTCGGCAAGGCTTTTTGCAGCCTTCAATCGCATGACATCTCAAAATGCATCGTGCTCTTCAATGCAAACTTCATCGAAATCGCCGAGCCGCAACGATACATCACCTACTATTTTATCATCGGCTCGTTTCCTGCTGTCCCGGATGACTGCCCGCTCTTTGGGACGTGAACAGAATACAGGCGAACATGAAAATCGCGATGATTAAAGAAGAACTGATACGGCTGAGATTGAAACCGCCATCCGCATGCGGCTTGGTCAGGAGATCGCCGAGCGTCGCGCCGAGCGGCCGGGTCAGGATAAACGCCATCCAAAACAACAATGTGTGCGACGCCTTGGTATAGAAGTATGCGCCTGCGACCAGCACCAGCGCGCCGGCAAAAACCAGCGCCCCTCCTCCGAATCCGAGCCCGGAATCATCGGCTAGAAAGTCGCCAAGGGCGGTACCCAGCGTGTTAGAGAATAGAATCGTCGCCCAGTAGAACATTTCGACTTTTGCCGACGTGATGCTGTTGACGGAGACGGAGCCCATGGTGAACCGCCATATTCCAAGAACAAGCATCAACATGGTGAAGAGGGTCAGCGACCCTCCGATGTAACCGATCCCGAGAGAACGATCCGCATAGTCCGCCATCGTCGTGCCCACGGTGGTAGTTGCGACGATAACGGCCCAATACAGAAATGGATGGAAGGATTTCGCGGTGACCTGAGCTGCGACAGTGACAATGAAGAAGGTGAAGAAAATGGCGGTGCCGATCGCGTACCCCAGATGCATCGTCATCGACACCGCATCGGCGGCTGTTTCACCCATAGTCGTTGCGGCGATCTTGATGACCCAGAAAGCCAGGGTAACTTCCGGCACCTTATTCAAACTGATCTCGGGAACCCTACTCATGCTATCGTCTCTCCGCGCAACGGCTGTCGGTCAGGCCCCGCGAGCCGCGCGATGCGCAAGCGTTTCTATTTTGTTTCTCAGGTGATTACCACTCGACCGCCCCCCGCGCGATTGTTCCTCTTGCCTCGAGGGAAGAAGAGATTGTCGATTATCGTTGGAGAGAACACCACTATGACACGACAAAAGAGAGAAATTCCGCCCGTTCATCCCGGCGAGATCCTGAGCGAGGAGTTCCTGAAGCCGCTGGGTCTCAGCATGAATCAGCTTGCATTGGCGCTGCGCGTGCCCGGCAATCGGATCAACGCGATCGTCGCGGGCCAGCGCGCAATCACCGCCGACACCGCGCTAAGGCTTGGCCGATACTTCGGAACCTCGCCGCAGTTCTGGATCAATTTGCAGGCGCGCTACGATTTGGAGAGCACAATGGACAAGCTGGCGGCGCGAATTGATCGCGAGGTCCGCCCTCGTGAACGAGCAGCCTGAAAGAGCAGCCGCCGCGGCGCGCCGTCAGAGATTTATCTGCTGGTTTTTGTGCCGTTTGACATACCAGCACGGACTGTAACCCAGGTGCGGGAATATCGAGTTAACACAGGTCTGCGTCTCAGGCTCGCCCGGTTCGAATTCGGTCTTGCCGTTTTTCTGAGGCACCGCGTAATACTTATTGATCTGCACGGTTCCGAAAGGCTCGCGGCTCGCGGGGATTCTATACTTAACTGAAATATATTCGCCGAAGTATAGGATACATACTAACACTACTACGACAGTGGCTATTCGTCTGAGTAATGGAGCGGCGTTCTGCATCGTCGTTGCGCCGGAAAGAAAACGGCCGGCACTCTGCAATGCCGGCCGTCGGAATTCTTCGCTTCGCTCAGAATGACAACGCGGCTAGCCGACCTGGCTGCCGACCACCGACACAAAGCTGACGCATCGGCCCGGCGCGCCGCCTAAATTGTGCGTCAGTCCGACTTTCGGATTCTTGATCTGACGCGGCCCCGCCTCACCGCGCATCTGCAGCCACATCTCGTACATCATGCGCAGGCCCGACGCGCCGATCGGATGACCGAACGACTTGAGACCGCCGTCCGGATTGACCGGCAGCTTGCCTTCGAGGTCGAAGAACCCGTCCAGCACGTCCTGCCATGCCGTCCCGCGCGGACTGAAGCCGAAATCCTCGTAGAGCACGAGTTCGGTGGGCGTGAAGCAATCGTGGACCTCGGCCATGCTGATTTGTTCGCGAGGATTGGTGATGCCCGCCTGCGCGTACGCGTCTTTGGCGCTGGCGACGACCTCGCTGAAGGTCGTGAAATCGTAGTCCTGCGACAGCGGTCCTTCCGCCGGCCCCGCGATGAACGACAACGCCTTTATGTAGATGGGATTCTTGCAGTACTTGTGCGCGTCTTCGGCGCGAACGACGATCGCGGCCGCTGAGCCGTCCGATACGCCAGAGCAATCCATGATTCCGAGCGGGTCGGCAATCTTGGGCGAGTTCTTGATTGTCTCGAGCGACACTTCTTTCTGGAACTGCGCCTTGGGATTTTTCGCGCCGTTCTTGTGATTCTTCCACGCGATGCGCGTCAGTACGTCCTTGCCTTTGTCGGGGTCGAGTCCGTACTTTTTGAAATACGCGGGCGCCAGCAGCGAGAACGACGCGGGCGCCGTCATGCTGCCCTCGGTGCCGTCGTTGGGCGGATTGTTGATCACCAATCCCGAGTAGCCCGAGTCCTTGAGCTTCTCGACGCCGATCGCCATCGCGATGTCGAACGCGCCCGATGCGACCGCGTAGCACGCCTGCCGCAGCGCCTCCGATCCCGTCGCGCACATGTTCTCGACGCGAGTGACGGGCTTGTACTGAATCTTGAGCGGCTCGGAGAGCGTCAGGCCCGAGATTCCCGACGCCATGGTGCCGAGCCAGTACGCGTCAACGTCGTTGGGCTCGACGCCCGCCGATTCATAGGCCTGGTACGCGGCATCCACCAGCAGGTCGTCCGTCCCCTTGTCCCAAAGCTCGCCGAACTTGGTGCATCCCATCCCGATGATCGCGACGCGGTCCTTGATTCCTCTGCTTGCCATTGATGTTCTCCTCGGCCTTAACGCCTGGGGCGCGCTTTCCAGAAATAGTTGTTAACGCCGGCGGCGGTAAAGAGCCGGCGAAACGTCATTTCCACTTCGTCGCCAATCGCGACCTTGTCGGGCTCGCAGTCGGTCATCTCGCACAGGAAGCGGCCGCCGCCGGCGAAGTCTGCCACGACGTTAACAGTCGGCGGATTGAGGGAATAGGCGAGGCGATCGATAGCGTAGGTGGCGATCTTCGCGGTGCGGTCGGCGAATCCATAAGGCTCCATCTTGCCGCGCTGATGGCATTTCACGCAGACCAGTTGCGGCGGAAGCTGCGGAGTCCCGCAGTTGGTGCATCGCGAACCGACGAAGCCGAACTTCCACTTCTCCGAGCGCATCATCGGCGGTCCCGCGGGACGGTCGGGATCCGGGCGGCGCGGCGGCTCGGTGGGCAGAATTTCGCGCCACTTGAGATAGTTGGCGTAAGACACGTCGCCCTTGGACTCGATCATGCGGCCCACGGAACGCACCGGCTTGAAGCCGGCGTTGGCCGGCGTGACGCGGAGCAAAATAGCGTCGGCGCCGTCGGCCACCGTCGCGACGAGTATCCTGTCTCCCGGCTTGGCGGCCGGCAGCGCGGCCGCGAGCATCAGGCCCGCGTGTGCGGCGCCGGTTTGTCCGACCGTCAAGGCAAATGAATCGGATAATTTGGCGGGATCGATCTTGAGCGCGCGCGCGATCTCGTCGGCCGCGCGGGCGTTGGGCGCGTCGAGGATTACCTTCGACAGATCGCCCGGCGCGACTTTCGCCTTCTCCAGCACGTTCTTGATCACCGTACCGAGCAGCGGAGAATGCGCCTGCGTCAGCGTGAAGCGCTCTTCCCACGAATGCGAGAAACGCTCGCCCTGCGCGCGCCAGCTGTCCAGGAATTCGCGCGTCAGCGAGGCGCTCGCCTCGATTTCGGCGATCACGCCCCCCGCACCGAGCACGAAGGCGACCGCGCCGTCGCCGGTCGTCTGCTCGGCCTTGCCCTCGGGCGCTGCCAGTCGGCAATCACCGATGGCGACGAGCGCGCGCTTGGCGCCGCCGCCGATCGCATCGGCGCCTTGCAGCAGGGCAGACAATCCGGCGCGGACCGAGCCTGTCATATCCGATGCGCGAATTTCCGCCGGCAGCATCGTGGCTGCGCCGATCACCGCGGCACTGAGTTTTTCGGCGTAGGGCGGCGTCGTGGTTGCGAAGATGAGCGCCTGCACGTCGCCGGGCGGCGCGGCTTTCAGCGCGTCGCGAACCGCCTCGACCGCCATCGAGACGCTGTCTTCGTCGAAGCTCGCGATTGCGCGCTCACCCTTGCCGGCGGGCGTGCCGAGGACGGCCGCGATCGCGGAGCGCTTGAGTCGCCGATAGGGAACGTATGAACCGTAGGAAACAATTCCAGCCATGACGGGCATTAAAGGCCGAGTCGGGCCACGCGGTCAACCGAAAGCGGCGGCGCATTCACGTTAGAGAGAGCTGTCGAGATGCCGGGGTGTCTTTAACGCGTTCGTAACAATAGCTGCAATCTTGGGCGACGTGATCGCGCTGCACGCAGTCGCTCGGCTGCTTTGCGTTGGTGAACCGAGTCGAGCGGCGGATGCTTTGCAAATGGCGGAGGTTTCGCGACTCGCTGCTAACTTTTTGCGAATCGCAAAGAGTAAAGGCTGTGTCTGTCGAAAATAATCCAATGAAATGACCGCTTGGGTCATTGGCATCGGCCTTGCTCTACCTGCTGGCAAGGAACTTTGACGGGAGGTGGGAAAAATGGCTGCTACCACGATTAATCAGAGACTCGCAGGCTTTCAGCAGGTAAGGGAGCAGACCGAGACTGTCGCTGCCGATCGTATCGCGCAAAACAGTTTGCTCAGCGAATTGCCCGGTGTGACGTTCGCATTCCTGACGCTGGCGTACATCGTTCTCTCGTTGGTGGGCCTCTAAATCGATGCATCGCGCATACCACGCACGGGAAGGATCCGGTCGAGCGAATCGACTTCGATCGGCTTCCCGAAGCGTTTTCGAGTTACTTCCTCGAATGATGCGCGCGTCGCGGCACGAACGCATGAGCGATTCGCACGTGCGGCTCGGCGAGGCAAAGGACAATCGACCTGAAATCGCGCGCTGGTGGATCGATCGCGAGATCCGCGCGCGCGAAAGTGAGTTAGGAACATGATCACGCTGATGGAAGCAGTATCTTTGCTGGCGGGAGTGGCTATTGCGATTGCGATAATCGCGGGCCCCGCCAAGCCTTACTATAAGAAACCAAGGTCCGATCGGTAACCCCGGTCGGCCATACCTGCATCCGGCGGTGACGCCGCAAGCGACTTCCCCCATCTGCGCGGCGGAGTGCGAATTGTTTTCGTGGGTTCGCCCCGCACTCGTTTTTGCTCGCGCCGCATTCTAGACTCGTACCTGGGCAGGGAAGGTACGAGATGAAGCGAATTACGCTCAACCTGATTGCGTTCCTGATTGCGTTCGCGTGCGCGATTGCGGCGCCGCATCTCGCGTGCGCGCAGGCGACTTGTCCTCACACCCTCGCCGTCGAACAGAAAACGTCGGCGCCGGGTCCGGACTGGACCGTTTCCTATTCCGGCTACAGTACCGCGATTGCGGGCGTCACTGTTTTCGAGGGTCCACCCGCCGAGCAAGCATCGCTCGTGCCCGACCTCGAGCAAACGACCGATGACGCCGCCTTCCAAACCTGGAGATTGGCCAAAAGTGACCGCGGTTACTGGCTGCAGTGCGAGTATGCGAACACCACGGCGCAGATCTCCCAGCGCTTGCCGGTGAATGTCTCGCGCTGCGATGTAACCTACGAGCGCAACATTCGCTTCGGCGGCGAGGGCCGCCGTGTAATCAGGAGCGTGAACTGCAAATAGCCAATCGCCGATTGACTGGCGATCTTATTACTCTCTCGATAGTATATCGCGATGCATGCGTTAATGCCGCGCATGGTCCATTGAGTAGTCTTTACTATAGGTTCCCTCCGGCTACTGCCTAATCCTTGCTTCTCGAGCGCGGTCTTTCCCGCGGATTTTTTTCATCCGCCGAATTTGCGCGATCGGTGACCAGCGCCGCCATCGCGGCGAAGCGCTCCTGCCCGACTGCGATGAACAGTCCCTCGGCTTCTGCCGTCAGCAGACCGTTCGCTGACAACGTTCCGTGGGTGAATATCTTGCGCCCCTCGACGCGATCGACGTACGCCTCGAAGGTAAGCTCGGTCAGCAACGGCGTCGGCCGCCGGTAACGAATCGTAAGCGTCCCCGTCATGCCGGGATTACCCGTCAGCGACTGCGCCATTCCGAGCACTTCGTCAAACGCGGCGGCGAGAAATCCTCCGTGGACGTGCCCCGGTGGACCTTCGTATGCGACGCCGAACGTCCCGCGGCCCTCGACCTTGTCGCCGAGCACGGCCAGCCGAATCGGCGGCGCGAGCGGATTTGCGATTCCAATCAGCGGGCTGTGATCGAAGAACGCACGCGGGTCGCCGGCGTTGGCGCTCTCGGCAAACCCCTCGTAGCTGCGCGAGATCGGATATTTTGACAACCGCCGGGCGTAGCGCTCCAACGCGTCGGCGGCGGCTGACAAGTCTTCCTCAGGCGCGGCGACCTGCACCAAATGGTCGATCACCCGCCGCATCGCGTTGGCCAATCGATGCGCCTGGGCGCGGCGTCCGGTCGCCGGCGCCTGGCTGATCGCCCACGCTGCTTCGAAATTCACATTTTGATCGCTCATCTTCCTCGGCCGGCGTTGATCGGAAACTGCTGCAAACTTTTCCCGATGGTAGCTGTCGCTTCGCGGTCAATCTACGGCGCAGTCGCCAAAAGCCGCGGCACTCGATATGCATTCGAGTGTAGTAGAATAGTTGGTCGATGCGGACCCGTACTCTTATATTATGCGCGCTCACCTGCGGACTGGCTTCGATTGGGATTCGATCCGCTCGCGCGCAGACAACGCTCGAGGTCCCCGGAGCCGCGCAGCAGAATCAGCCGTATGTTCCACCGCGTCCGGCGCCGCCGCCGACCACGTGGACACCCTCCGGGGCCGATAACGGTGACACGATTCAACTGCTGCCGCAGGAATTGTGGAGGCCTGCGCCCGCGCCGCTCCAACCCGTCCCATCTCCCCCGCCTGCTCCGGTGAAGGTCGCGCCGATGACGGCGCAAGCGCTTCCTGCTCTGCCGGCGGTGTTTCGCGGATGCTGGGATGGACGGGTGAACCAACTCGATTGGATCAGGCGCGAACCAGGCGCGCACAAAATCGGTTTCTGGACTCCGAAGACCTACCGGCTGTGCTACAAACGCGTCGGCGACCAGCCGTTCACGCTCACGTTTACCGAGACCGGCGTCGCGCCGAGCGAGAAGATTATCAATCCGCATGGCAGCGTGGTGCCGATCACGACCGACGGTCGCGCCTACGCCGCGATGCGCTCGCGCTTGTATTTCGACGAATACAAAACTCGCGCCGACCGCTGGTCACCGACGGCAACGTTCGCGGTTGACGAAACCACCAACCTCGACTGCCGCATCGGCGGCGACGACATGATGGTCAACGCCGATGTGTACGGCACGCGCGACGGCGAGCCCTGGTTCCGCGCGCATTGGCGCGCGGACTTTCACCGCTTCGAGAATTAGCCCCGCGCGCCGGCGCTTGCCTATCAGCCCCGCGTAACTTAAGTATCTCGCTGAACTCTGGATCGTCGCCGGACACTGTCGATCACCCGCGCTCCGAGGAGATTTTGCATGGCAAGCACCCTCGATCCCCAGATGAAAATCATACTCGACGCGTTCAACGCGGCCGGCCCGATGTTCCTGCGCGCGGAAACTGCCGAGCAGGCGCGGGCCAAGCTGCGCGCGCTGATCGAGGCGAATCTGACCCCGCCGCCTGCCATCTATCGCGTCGAGGATCGCCACATTCCGGGCGCCGACGGTCAAATCGCGGCGCGGGTTTACACCCCCGAGGGCAGTCCGCCGATGGGCGTGCTGGTCTATTTCCACGGCGGCGGCTGGATGCTTGGCGATCTCGAGAGTCACGACTACCTCTGCCGCGCGCTCGCCAACGGTGCGGGATGCGTGGTCGTGTCGATCGATTACCGGCTCGCGCCCGAGCACGTTTTTCCGGCTGGAGCCGAGGATTGCTACGCGGCCACGAAGTGGGTAGCCGAAAACGCGGCCGCTCTTGGCGCGGACGCGTCGCGCCTCGCGGTCGGCGGCGACAGCGCAGGCGGAAATCTGGCCGCGGTGGTCTCGATGATGGCGCGCGATCGCGGCGGCCCCGCGATCAGCTTCCAGTTGCTATTTTATCCCGTCACCGATTGCGCGCTCGACACGCCGTCGCAGAAGGAATTCGCCGCCGACGGCTACGCGCTGTCGCGCGCCGACATGGAATGGTTCTGGAAAAATTATCTCGACCCCAGCGCGGAAAAAAACAATCCCTACGCCTGCCCGCTGCGTGCGAAAAACTTGAAGGGCCTGCCGACCGCGCTCATCCTGACTGCCAGCCACGATCCACTGCGCGACGAAGGCGAGCGATTCGCCGAGCGCCTCATCGCCGCCGGCGTCAAAGTCACCTGTACGCGCTACGAAGGCGTGACCCACGCCTTCGTCAGCTTGGCCGACGCGCTCGACAAAGGCAAAGAGGGCCAGCGGCAAGCGTCTGACGCCTTGAGGGCGGCCTTCGCCCGCTAGCCGCCGCGCTCGCCTGGGTCAGTCCTTTGGTGGCTCCATCAGTCCGGGCCAGTCTGAGCAGGGGCGCTTTGCGAGCGCCGCATTCGCTCGCAAACCCTTCGTGCGATGGCTCTGCCTTCTCTCACCGCGTAGTTAGTTCCGCGGTCCTCGGGGTAGATTTGCGCCATCGTTGCGATATAAAAACCCTCCAGCGCCGTTTCCGCAGAGGGAATCAGATCGCGGTAGCCACGCAGCACTATCGGCTGCGCGAAGCGGGCGCGCCAGACGTGAGAAGCAAGTATCCAACTGCGTGCAAAATCCGGAAACATGCGTTGAAGGTGAGGAAGAGAATAGTCAAGCATTTGCGCGTCGCTCATGGCATACAGCGGGTCGCTCTCAGCCAGATACTTTGACAGATAGACTATGTGCCTGCCGCCGTAGGTTTCGGTCGGTTCGAAATTGGTGTGTTCGATTACGGCCACGAACGGAAAGCCGGGATCGTTGACGTTCAACCAATAGGTTTTGGACAGACTCCGATCGAGATCGAGGACCACGCAGACATTGGCCAGGTACTGGATTTTGCATAACCGATCCACATAGTCAGCTGGAACGTGAGGCCGCAGGAGATCGGCAATGATTGGCAGCGCGGGCGTCGCAATCACGGCGTCGGCTTCAATTACTTCCCTCGCGGTTTTCACACCCGTGACGCGATTGCCGTCGACGAGCAAAGCACTGGCGGCAGCCCCGGTTCGAATCTCCCCACCTCGGGCGGTGATTTCCGCGGCCAGCCGCTGGGCCAGCGCCGCGAAGCCGCCCCGATAGTAAGCCAGCACCTCGTTGCCCCGGCGGTTTCGGCTTCCGCCTCTAAGCTTGAGCTTGTTCCAGAACCACACTGCGGAGATATCGGGCGCGTGGGATCCGAACTTACCGCGCAAAAGCGGCTCCCAAACGATCTTGTAGACGGCCTCGCCACCGAGCTGTGAGAGCCATTGCTCGGCGGTAAGCGACTCCAGCTGTTTCCAGTCCTTCACCGCCCGCGCGCGCAACACCAGCGCCGCCAGCCGGATCCGATCGGCATATCTCAGTGGCTTAAATCTCAGTACATCGAGCGGCGTGCTTAGGTTGAAGAGGTTCTTGGCAAAGTACATCCCGGTCCGCGTCGGCCGGTAAATGATATTGTGCTCGCCGCCCAATTCCCCGACTAGCTGCATAATGTGGGAATCGGTGGCAAACCAGTGATGATAGAACCGCTCCAGCTGCTCCCCGTTGACCTCGAAACTGCCGGCCAGTCCTCCCACCTCAGCGTCCCCCTCGAGCACGGTCACGCTCATTCCCAGGCTGGTGAGCTGGTACGCCGCGGCAAGGCCGGTGAATCCAGCGCCGATGACGACGATATGTGGATCGGCACCGCTGCCGCGGCGCCTGATCTGTATTGCGCTTTCAGCCACTGACTTGTCGAGGATATATATCGAAACCGCTCAAATAAACTGTGAGGAGAACTGAGATCAGTCACTCGGCGGCGCGATCAGTCCCGCCATGAATTGCGGATAGCGCCAGTCGAAGATGCCGGGCAGATGCCCGGCGTAATCGCTCCGGCTCCAATTCAGCGCCTCATACGACCACGCACCACGCGCGTTCATCGCGACGCTCACCGCCAGCAGGAAAATCGCTGCCGCAATCTCCATCCGGTGACGCGCCGCATCCTGCGCGTGGCGCATCGCATCCAGCCCGAGGATCGCGAGCAGCACGAACCACGGGATTGCATCGGTGAAGTATCGCGGCCCGTAGCAGAATCCCGGCGACCAGTAGAAGTTGGATATGACGATCTCGAGCCCGGCGATCTGTGCCAATGCGAGAACTGCAAGCTGCCTGTGCGCCAGATGCTTGCGATAGCGCACTACCAGGTACAGCACGAAGAGCGTGGTCGGCACCATTACAAACAGGCCGCGTGACGGACTGATCAGGTTGCCGGCCAGCCCCACGGCAAAGTTTTGAAATTGCATCCGCGCCGCCATGAAGTACGGCGGAAGTATCATGCCGAAGACTGACCACCAGTATCCGACGAAGGCCGCCAGCCATCCCGTGAGTATGGCGGCGTATGCGATGAACTCCGTGCGGTGAACCCACCACACGTAGACGCTGACGGCAAATATCGCGACCACTCCCGTCGGCCGCACGAAATAGATCCATGCCACCAGAGTCCCCAGCCAAACAGCGCGGATTCGCGCGCCGCGATGCTCCGCGCTCAGGATCGAATGCGCGATCAATCCGTACAGAAAGATCTCCCAGTCATGCGACCACAGGCCGCGCGACGCGGTGCTCAAAATCTGCGATCCCAGCGACGCGCCGAGCGCAACGACCACGCTCCACGACACCGGCAGCATCATCACCGCCATCGCGAAAAATACGCACGTCAGCCCTGCCATCAGCACTGACGCGACCGCGCGCCCGATTCGAATCTCACCCGCCAGGTTCAAGCGGCCGTCCGGCGTCGCCGCCGACACTCCCACCGCGTTCATCGCCGCGACCAGCGGTATCGACAGCATCGAGGTGGCATGCGGAAAGAAATACGTCACGTGGCCGCGAGCCTTGACAAGTTGGTACTTGTTCGCCTCATCGGGACGGCCGGCGTCTCCGCTGGGCCCTGGCACCGGCACCTTGTAGTACTCATCGAGCTCGGCCGTGCGATGACGCCAAAAGCACTCGCTCAGCAGCGCCGCGTATCGCGAATCGGAAACCTCGATGACTGGCGCGGCCAGGAACACCGCCAGCGAGAATAGGAACACAATTATTTGAGGCCTGAGGATTCTCCCGCCATCGTCGCGTTGTAACGACTCCGCCACCATCTGCCTCCCGCCACGCAAGTTAGCATTTCCCGCCCCGCCGCCGCGAATCGTTTGACCGCCCAGGCGGGTTGAGCATCCTCGCGGACTTCAGAAAGCCCAAGGAGGCAATCTGCCCTGACAATGGCAAGCCCGCTCAGGTCACGCTGGGCGCCGCTTACGCTGGGATGACGTCGGCGGTTGGGATGAACAGACTCCACCTGGACGGATGTTCTCGGCGGGCCTGACCGCGCTCGATCGCGCACATCGGGTTGAAAAAGAAGGAGAATCCGCTTAAGTAACTATGGAGCCGCCACTCGATTCCAACAACCGAAGAGACACCCCGGAGAATGCGCCAAGGCGAGGGAGGAAGATGAGCTGGAAGCTGCTTCAGTATTCGGTTCTATTCGCTGGTCTAATGCTCATCAGTGCGGGGCAGGCGGCGCCCGCTTCGCCAGACCCTCCCTCAAACGATGATTGCCTGACGTGTCACGGCAAGCCGGATGCTTCGTCCAAGCTGGGTGATGGCGAGGCGCTGTCGCTATACGTCGATCGGCAGATCTTCGCCCATTCGGTTCACGGCGGCAAGCTCGCTTGTACCAACTGTCACACCAACATTACCGCGGTGCCGCACGCGGCGCGGCAGTTCAAGGACCGGCGCGCGATGTCGCTGGCCTATTACGAGTCGTGCAAAGAATGCCATTTCGCCGAGTACACCCGGCTGCTTGACGGCGTTCATTACGCGGCTTTGGAAAAAGGCAAGGAGAAAGCGCCGACTTGCGTCGACTGCCACGGCTCGCACGCGATGGGACCGCCCGCGCGGCCGCGCAAGCAAATCTCCGCGACCTGCGCGCAGTGCCACGTGGCGGTCGGCGCCGCATACGCACGAAGCGCTCACAGCGACGCCCTGGCCAAGGGCAACGCCGACGTCCCGGTCTGCACCGACTGTCACCGCGCGCACGACAACGCCAACCCGCTGACGACAGCCTCGCACCTGCGCATTTCCGAGCTTTGCGCGCACTGTCATACCAACGAGAAACTGATGGCGAAATATGGAATTTCCACTCAGGTGCTGACCACCTACCTCGCCGATTTTCATGGGATGACCGCGTCGCTGCATCGTTCCGAGGGCCTGAAGTCGGCCATGCTCACCGCCACCTGCACCGACTGCCATGGTGTGCACGACATCACCTGGGTTAAAGGTCCGGCGTCCGGCGTGATAAAGGCCAACCTGCTCATCAGATGCCAGCATTGTCATAAAGGCGCCGGTCCGAACTTTTCTTCGGCGTGGCTGGGGCACTACGAGCCGAGCCTGAGGCATGCGCCGCTGGTCTACCTGACCAAGCTTTTTTACATGTTTTTCATTCCGTTCGTGGTCGGCGGGCTGATCATTCAAATCCTGCTGCACCTTTGGCGGGTGGTGGTGAACATATGAAGGGGCGCGTGGAACGCTTTTCGCAGCAAGGGCGTGGCGCGATCGAGACTACAAGGGTAACCCGATGAACGAGTACATCGTACGCTTTTCGGTTCGGCAACGGATCGAGCATTTCAGTGTGATGATCCTGTTTCTCGCGCTTGGACTGACCGGGTTTGCGCAGAAATTCGTCGACTCGCCCTGGGCAATATGGACAATCAACACGATCGGCGGAATCGATCGGGTGAGGTGGCTACACCGTGCGGCGGGGGTCATGTTCACAGTGTTCGCGATGGTTCACATTTCGATCGCGCTGTTTATGGTGCTTACCCGGCGGTCCAGACCCTCGATGATTGCGAGCCGCAAGGACTTCCAGGACGCCATCACCCAGTTGCGCTACTACCTCAGGATCTCCGACAACCCGGCGCGCTTCGATCGCTTCGACTACCGGCAGAAGTTCGAGTACTGGGGGATGGTGCTCGGCGGGATGCTCATGATCGCAACCGGGTTCATGCTCCTTTATCCGGTAATCGTGACGCGGCTTTTACCCGGCGAGTTCATTCCGGTGGCAAGGGTCGCGCACAGCAACGAAGGATTGCTGGCCTTCCTGATCGTGATCATTTGGCATATTTTCAACGCCCACTTGTCGCCCGAAGTATTTCCATTCGACCCGAGCATTTTCACCGGAAAAGTGAGCCGCGAATACATGGAGAAGGAGCATCCGCTCGAGTATGCGCGCATAATGCGTGAGGACGAAGAAAAGCGGGAGGCAGAGACGGACGAAGCCCCTTGACCACAGCGGCGCGCCGACGCACCGCCCAACGCTCCGGGTGGCTTTTCGCGGGCAGGTAGCCACCCGTCTCGGAGGCCGGGGCCTACGGGCAACCGGTGCGGGCGATGGAACCCTCTCGATTTAGGCGGGGATGGGGAGGCCGCGGGCTAAAAGGCCGGATCGTGCTATTGACGCTGGTCGGCACGCTCGCGCCCAGCGCGGTCTTGGGCTGGCTCAGCTTTCAAAGTGTCCGTGATCTCCAGCGCCAGGTGCTGGCGGAACGCGAGTACGTGGCCAAAAGCGTCGCCACCTACGTCGACTCCCAGGTGAAGACGGAACTGCAGTTGCTCGATGAGGTTTCGGTGGCGCCCGGGGTCGTGCCGGAAAACCCGCCGCCCGCCGCCCGCTCTGTGCTGAGGGGTGCCTACCTGCGCTCGCGCTTCTTCGAGCGCGTCTTTCTCCTCAACCTCGAAGGGCAATTACTGATGGCCGAACCCGCTTCGGGCGGCGGCCTTGGCGCGTCATTTAAAGACCTGCCCTCGGTCCACAAGGCACTCGGCGATGGCGTACCCACAGTTTCGGACTTGAGCGCTGGACCCGCCGGCACGCGCCAGCTCTACCTTCTCGTGCCGATGAGGAACTGGCAGGGCAAAGTAATCGGTTTGGTCGGAGGCTCGATCGTGCCGGGAAGCGAGCGCTTTCGCTCCCTTTTGAGCTTCGTGCCGCTTGACCCTGGCGAGGCCGTGGACCTGGTCGACGAGCACGGGGTCGTTATCGCGAGCACCATGGCCGAGCGGTTGTTCCTGGAGAGCGACCATCACCATTTTATCCAGGGGCTGATTCGCGACCAAAGCGAGACTGCGGGCACATGCCATGGATGCCACGAGAGCGGGAAGATTCGCAGCCGGGTGAACGAGGTAATGGCCTTTGTGCCGCTCTCGCCGCGGGTACCATGGGGCATCGACATCCGCCAGCCCGAGCAGCTTGCGTTTTCCACGGCGCTCGCTCTGCGCTGGAAGATCTTCGCGTGCGCAGCCGGTCTGACGCTGCTCGCATTGGTTTTCGCAATCGGGGCCGCCGCCAGCATCACAGCGCCGCTTTCGGTGCTAACCAGGGTGGCCACGCGCATTACCGCGGGCGATCTCAAAACGCCGATTCCCGAACTCGGCAGCGATGAGGTCGGACAGCTTGCGGTAGGGTTGGAGAGCATGCGGGTTGCCCTCACACAGTCGCTCGACGAGGTGGCGCAGGCCCGCGAGAAACTGGAATTGAGGGTCCTGGAGCGAACCCGCGAAATCCAAAAGCTTTACCGTGAGCTAAGCCTGCGTGACGAACTGAGGGCCAAACTGCTGCAGAAGCTGATCTCAGCCCAGGAAGAGGAGCGCAGACGAATCGCGCGCGAGTTGCACGACGAGACCAGCCAAGTCGTGATCGCGCTCGCGCTCGCGCTCGACGCGGCGATGGCCACGATGCCGCCAGGCGCTTCGCGCGAGCGCCTGACCGAGGCCAAGGCGCTCGCCCTAAGGATGCTCGACGGGATCCGCTCCCTGTGTTTCGACCTGCGTCCCTCGGTGCTCGATGACCTCGGGCTCTTCCCAGCGATCGGATGGTACGCAGAGCACACCCTCAAGCCGCTCGGGGTCGCCGTGCACTGCGAATTCGATGAGACGACCGAGTGCCGCCTGCCCGCGCAAATCAACACCGCCCTGTTCCGGGCCGCCCAAGAGGCGATCACCAACGTCGCTAAGCACGCCAGCGCCGAGACCATGCTGATCCAATGCACGGTCGAAGCGAAAGCGATTACAATAGAAATTGAGGACGACGGTCGGGGATTCGATCCGGCCGGCTTTTCCAGCGCCACTAGCGACGGCAGAGGACTTGGGCTCGCCGGAATCAAAGAGCGGGTCGAACTGCTGGGCGGCAGCGCACGGATCGAATCCGCCCCCGGTCAGGGTACCAGGGTCGTGCTGACCGTGCCCCTTGGGAGCGAACATGGCTAAGATTCGGGTAGTCATTGCCGACGATCACGCGCTTTTGCGCGACGGCATAAAGGCGCTGCTCAAACTCGCCGAAGACATCGAAGTCATCGGCGAAGCGGTCGACGGTCGCGACGCTGTCGAACAGTGCCGCCGGCTCAAGCCCGACGTGGTGCTGATGGACATCGCAATGCCGGGGCTCAGCGGACTCGAGGCGACGCTGGCGCTCAAACACGAGGCCCCGAAGACCAGGGTCTTGGTACTTACCCAGTATGAGGACCGGGAATACGTTCGCCGTTTCCTTAAGGCCGGAGTGGCAGGATACGTGCTCAAGCGCATGCTCGGCTCGGAACTCGCCGGCGCCATCCGTTCGGCCGCCCAGGGAGGTCTCTTCCTCGACCCGAGGGTGGCTATGGAGGCGCTGCAGGACTTCGGCCCGGCGCAAACCGGAGCAGTGGACGAGGACCCCTACGAGACGTTGACCGACCGTGAAAAACAGGCACTAAGGCTGGTCGCTCTTGGGAACAGCAACAAGGAAGTCGCAGAAACCCTCGGGATCAGCGTCAAGACCGCGATGTCGCATCGCGAGCGGGTGATGGAGAAGCTCAATCTCCACAACCGCACCGACCTCATCAAGTTCGCGATTAAGAAGGGGGTAATTCGGGTTGAACCGTAAACGCGCAGGCGGCAGGGCTGATCTCCGCTCGCCCTGCCGCCGCTAACCGAATCCGCGCCGAGTTACTGCATCCGCGTTTATGACTCCGGGGCGGTCAGCGCCGCGAGCTTTCGCACCGACGAACGTGCGACATTGACCAAGCCTTTGCTGGCGAGGCTCTTGCGCACGAGAAGGATCGGCAGCATCGCAAACCCGATGAGGGGAAGGAAAATCACGAATAGGCCACCCAACACGAGCGCCAGCGGGATGAACAGCAACGTCGGCACCTTCACGTACCTCTGCGTCGGATCACCCGGCAGCGGTCCCTCCTTGCCGTCAACTGTCACAAACTCCCGTCCCGCGGTATTCCAATAGAAGCCACCTTTTACGATCGCTCCGCCCAAGTGCTTCGCACCTCCTTGGCGGGCCTTGCGCACGACGAGGCTCAGCACCATCGCGAACCCGATGAAGGGGAGGAACATCACGTAGAGAGCACTGAACCCCATCGCAAGCGGGATCAACGCCAACGCCGGCACCTTCAGGTAATTCTGCGTCGGACCACCGGGCAGCGGTCCATTCTTCCCGTCAACCGTCACAACTTCCAATTCTGCGGTATTCCAATAGAAGCCACCTTTTACGCTCGCTCCGCCCTGGTATTTTTTCAACATCGCACTGTCACCTCACTTCGTTGTCCTGAGCTAAGAATAGGCGTTCCCCACGGCTTATGTAATTGGGAGACCGACCGACCGGGAGCGGAAAAACTCACCAAAACGTTAGGGAAAAATGCCGGAGGACAACGCCAAAACCGCCCGAGCGCGATGAGTTTCGTTAAGTATTCGGCCTGTGCTTTGTCAAAACCTAATCCGCTGTTTAATCACGCCGAAGACTGGCTCCACAGTCTGCTTGCGCAGGCGGTAACGGCTGCGTAGGCCGCCTTGTCGCAGCTTGCGCCACATCGCGGCCCGCAACGGTCCCCGGTTCTGGCCGCGATCGGCGGTGGCGTTGGCTTGCCCGTGGAGCAGGCGACCGGTGGCGATATAGGCGTTGACAATTCAGCCAAGATCAAGAAACTCATCGCAGAACTTCTTCATGCCCAAATTCCAGGGAAAGTAAATCTCTGGACGGGTAGCATAAACGCCGTGGCGCGGTCGCGTGCGCCGCGGCCAAAGGAGACGCAGATGGCATTCGAGGACATCATCTACGAGAAGCAAGACGGGATCGCCACCGTCACAATCAACCGGCCGCAGCTCCCCAACGCGTTCCGCGGTCAGACCGTGGACGAGATGGTGGAGGCCTTTAGGGACGCCTGGCGAGACCATTCGATCGGGGTGGTGATTCTGACCGGCGCCGGCGACCGCGCCTTCAGCTCGGGCGGTGACCAAGCCGCGCGCAGTGGCGGAGGCTATCGCGGCGGGATGAACGTCGAGGCGTTGCACGAAGTCATCCGCGACATTCCCAAGCCTGTCATCGCCGCGGTCAACGGCTACGCAATCGGCGGAGGACACGTCCTCCATATAATCTGCGACCTTTCCATCGCGGCCGATACCGCCCGCTTCGGCCAGGTCGGTCCGCGGGTTGGCAGCGTCGATCCCGGGTTCGGCACCGCCTACCTGACGCGCCTGGTCGGCGAGAAAAAAGCGCGCGAGATTTGGTTCCTGTGCCGCCAGTATTCGGCGGATGAAGCTCTGGAGATGGGCCTGGTCAACAAGGTGGTACTCGCCGCGCAGTTGATGGACGAGGCGCGCGCTTGGGGGCGCGAGATCCTGGCCTTGAGCCCGACCGCGATCAGGATCGCCAAGGCCTCCTTCAACGCCGAAACCGACCACATCAAGGGAATCGGAGCGATGGGCGGAATCTCGCTGGGACTCTACTACCGCACCGAAGAATCCATGGAAGGACGCAACGCATTCATGGAGCGGCGCACGCCGGATTTCCACAAGTTCCAAAAGTAGCCGCGGCGCGGAGAATCCGGCGCTCCGATGGACAGCTTGCACGCGCGCGAGTAACTTTTGAATCGAGCGCGGCGCCGCCATGCTTCGAATCTCCGGCGCCTTGCCGCAGCGGGAGAGCCGCCATGATCGACTACACGGAATTCCAGAGCGCAATCGGACTTAACTGGTACGACATCGATCCCAACCTGCAACTTCTGATGCGCCGGTTGCTCGACCCCGCCGATCTCGACTGGCTCGAGCCGGAGCTGCGCAAGTTCGGGGCGCTGTGCGGCGGTCCGGTCGCCGCGCGCGCTGAGGTCACCGACAAGCATCCACCCGAACTCGTCAAGTTCGACCGCTGGGGCGATCCGCTCGACGAAGTGCGCCACCATCCCGGCGCGCTCGCCACCAAGCGCGACCTCTGGGAAGCCGGCCTAAGCGGCCCACGTCTGTACAGTGAAGCGCGCCGCCGCGGCCGCCACCTGCCCGAGGTGGTCCCGGTCGCGCTCAACTACATGTTATCACAGGCCGAGATTGGGATGCTCTGCTCGGTCGGCATGACCAGCGGGGTGATCGGCCTGGTGCGCCGCTTCGCGCCGCCGGAGGTGCAGCGCGAGTTCATGCCGCATCTCACCGCTGAGCACTTCGACGACGCGTGGGATGGCGCGATGTTCATGACCGAGAAAACCGGCGGCTCCGACCTCGCCACGCTCACCACCACCGCGCGCCGCGACGGCGATCGCTGGATTCTGAACGGCTCCAAGTGGTTCTGCTCAAATGTCGACGCCAGCGCGATCGCGACGCTCGCCCGCCCCGATGGCGGCGCCGACGGACTGCGCGGCGTCGCGCTGTTTCTAGTGCCGCGCTTGCGCCGCGATGGCTCCCGCAACGGCATCTCCATTCGCCGCCTCAAGGACAAGCTCGGCACCCGCGCGGTGCCCACCGCAGAAGTTGACTTCATCGACGCCGAAGCGTCCCTGCTCGCCGGCAGCGGCGGCACGGCGACCGACGGCCAAGGGATCAACCGCATGATGGAGATGGTCGACGACTCGCGACGCGGCGTCGCCGTAATGGGCCTTGGCATCATGCGCCGCTCGTTCCTCGAGTCTGCGATCTTCTCCTGGCAGCGCCGCGCGTTCGGCCACGCGCTGCGCGATCTCCCGATGATGCGCGAAATGCTGGTGGGCATGATGGTCGAGCTGGAGGCCGCGGCGGCGCTGGTTTTCGCCTCCGCCTCGGGCGATAGCGCGCTTGCGCGCCTGCTCGTGCCGGTCGCGAAGTTGCGCGCCACTCGGCGCGGGGTCGAGTTCGCCTCGCAGGCCGTCGAAGTCCATGGCGGCAACGGTTATGTCGAGAATTGGCCGCTCGCGCGCCAGTTGCGCGACGCGCAGAGCAACACGATCTGGGAAGGCACCGAGAACATCATCTGCCTCGACATCCTGCGCGCGCTGCGCAGCGAGCAGGTGATGCAGGCCGCGTTCGCCGCGCTCGGCGAACGCGCCGAGGCGGCAGGCGCCCTGCTTGCCGCCACGCGTGAGACGGTGGCTCACGCGCTCGGCGAAGTGCGTGAGGCGCTCGCGCATCTCTCACGTCTCGATCGCGAGGTCGCGCAATTGCGCGCGCGCGTCTTCGGCAACTATCTCGCTGACGCCGCCTCCGCCGCCTTGCTGCTCGAGGAGGCCGCCTTCGAGCTCGCCACTACCGGCAGCGCGCGCAAGGCGGTGATCGCGCATCTGTTCACTGAAGTGCATCTCGGGCGCCATCCGATGCGCGGCCTGCTGTCCGACGATCGCACCATACTCGACCTGTTCGATCCGATCGTCTGCTACGGCGCGATCGAGCCGACCCGCGCCGCGGTCGCGCTTCGCAGGGGATAGCGGAGGTTTTTGCCAGCCAGAGGGCTTTGCTAAGCGGCGGACCGGGCAGGTTGATAGTTGCACCACGGGTCAGTGGCGAGAAAGTCGCCGGTCAGCGCATAGGCGCGCGAGCGCGAGCCGCCGCAGAAGGTGCGATACTCGCACCGCCCGCACCTGCCGCGCAGGGCGGCGGGGTCACGCAGCGTGCGGAAGAGCGCGGAGTCACGATAAATCTCGGCCAAGCTTTGCGATCGCACGTTTCCGGCAGAAACCGGCAGGAATCCGCTCGGATAGACCTCACCGGTGTGGGACACGAAGACAAAGCCCTTGCCAGCATTGACGCTGTGAGGCGCAAGCCCAACGGTGTGCCCCGGTCCTTCCGACCGCCGAAGCATGTCGGGCATCGGCACCGTGCCGGGATGGCCCTGATACTGCTTGCCGCTGCTTTCCGCCTCGTGTTGCGCGACATAGCGCCGGTAGTGGGGCGCCTCGGTCACCTTCACGACGAAGTGCGACTTCTTCTGAATCGCGTATAAGATCGCGAAGAGTTCCTCGCACTGGTTTGCCGCGACGCCGTCGAGGACCTCGCCGCGTCCCATCGGGACCAGGAAGAACACCTCCCAGAAAACCGCTCCAAGGCGTTCGACCAACTCAGCCATCTCGGACAGAAACGGCGCCGAACCAGCCCACAGCGTCGTGTTGATCTGTAGCGGCAGACCGCATTGGCGCGCCCATTCGACTGCCGCCATTGTCTTGTTGAAGGCCCCTGGTACTCCGCGGAAACCGTCGTGAAGGTCAGCGCGCGGATAATCGAGGCTCAGCGCCATCTGGTCCAGGCCCGCCTCCTTCAACTGGCGCACCACGGTCTGAGTAAGTGATGGAGTTGCCGCGGGAATGGTTCCCATGCGCAGACCGAGCCGCTTGCCCTCGCGCACGAGGTCCAACAGGTCGGGACGTTTGAGCGGGTCGCCACCGCTTAGGATAAACACCGGAGTGCCCATCGCAGCGGCCTCGGCAAGCAGCGCGAAGCCTTGCGCGGTGGTCAGTTCGTCGCAATGGCGCAACGATTGAGCCGAGGCGCGGCAATGGCTGCAGGCGAGGTCGCACGCCTGAGTCGTTTCCCAGATAACCAGAAAGGGCGCTTTCGCGAAGTCGATCGAGGGCATCATGGACACTTCACCTATTGATTTGAGTATACGCGTTCCCGCTCGCGTCGAACAGGTTTTGACAAGGCGCCGCTGCCCGGGCGGCACAAAAGCCGGGTTCGATTTGCAACCTCACGATTCTTTCCCCGCGAGTAAACGTGCTCCGTCCGGGCCACCCTTTGCGGCTGGGTTCGCGCGGATCAGTTTTTAGGAGGCGCCGGTGTGCGTTGATGCGCGAGAAAGCGCGCGATGTCCTCGATTTCGACGTGCGTTAGCTTGCCCTCCGGCTGCACGAACGCCGGCATCTTGGTCAGGCTGTACAGGGCCTTCGGATCCTCCATGTAGCGGTGGATGAACGAAACCGACCGCACCAGCCCAATTCCGCTCAGATCCGGTCCCTTGGCGCCGCCGTGGCCTGCCACCACGTGGCACTTGCCGCAGTTTCGGTAGAACAGCCGGGACGCCTTCTCACTGTAGGGGCCACCACCCTGCAGCTCATTGATGTAATCAAACAGGTCCGCGCTTTCGTCCGGCAACAATCCGGTCATCGCGGTGCGGGCGCCCGGCCGCACCACTTCGCCGGGCCGCTCGAGATGGGCGATTATCCAAGTCTTGTCGTGTTTGAGGGTATCCAGCATCAGGTCGGGCCCGATCTTGCTCCCGCGGCCATTGACGCTGTGGCAGTATGCGCAATTCAGCGTGTGAAAGAGCCGGTGACCTTCCTCCACGGTCGGCCGCTCCGGCACATATGGGTTGAGCAGCGGCGACTGCGCGCCGACCACGGTCAACGCAATCACGCCGGCCAGCGCCGAGAACGCAAAGCCGGTGGCGATCGGGCGGTCCAACGGATGCTGGCGCATCCGCCGATCAAAGAAGGGCACTGCCAGAAGGACCGCCAACGCAAGACCTGGCACCATGACTGCCGCGACCGCTTCCATGCTTCCGGGAAAATACTTGAGCGCCTGGAACAGGAACAGGAAGTACCAGTCCGGACGCGGATTGTAGCTGGTGCTGGCGGGGTCGGCGATCTCGCCGATCTCGGTCGGATACATAAAGACCAAAAGCGCGACCACCGAAAGCGCCAGCAGCACGGCGACGGCGTCCTTGGCCAGATAAAACGGATAGAAGGACTCTCCCGCCTCTTTCTCGTGATGATATTCGTCGGCCGCCCGAGTGCGCTGGGCGTCGACGCTGAGCTGGGTGCCGACACCAATCCCGGGGTCGATACCGAGCTCGGCGTTGATACCGTGGCGGCCGTATTCGGGATGCCGCTTGGGGGGCGCCGAGATGCCCTGGCGCACGACCATGAAAAGATGCACCGCCGCGAAAACGATCAGCGCCGCCGGCAGCATCAGCACGTGCATTGCGTAGAATCGCGTCAACGTCTGCGGCCCGACCTCGCTGCCGCCGCGGAAGAAGCGCACGATGTAGTCGCCGATGTAGGGTGTCGCGCCCGCGATGTTGGTGCCGACCACAGTCGCCCAGTACGACTTCTGGTTCCAGGGCAGCAGATATCCGGTGAATCCGAACAACATCACGATCAGGAACAGGAAGACGCCGGTAATCCAGGTTGACTCGCGCGGATACTTGTAGCTGCCCGAGAGAAACGTGGTCAGCATGTGGGCGCCGATCACCACCACCATCGCAGTGGCGCCCCACGAATGAAGCCCGCGGATCAACCAGCCCAAGGGCGCGCGCATCGAGATGTAACGCGCGGCGTCGAAGGCGTGATCGGGGCTGGCCACGTAGTTCATCGCCAGCATCATCCCGGTCACCGCCTGCAGGATGAAGAGGAACAGCAGCACGCTGCCGAGCGTGTAGATCCACTCGACCAGCGGGCTGCTCTTCGGAATGTGGCGATCGAAGAGCGCCACCCGGATCGCCCGCGTGCTGAGGCGCTCGTCAAACCACTTGCTTAGTTGGAGTCGGGACCACATAAAGGGCGCCCTCGCGGACCTCATACGCGTAAATGTCCAGCGGACGCGGGGGAGGGCCGCTGACCACCTTTCCAGTCAGGCTGAATATGCCGGCATGGCAGGGACAGAAGAACTGCTTGGCCTCCTCGACCCATCGATAGGCGCATCCCAAGTGCGTGCAATGCGGATCGAAAACGTAGATTTTGTCCGGCGTCCGCACCACCCAGGCCGTCACCGCCGAATCCTCCGTCACCCATCCCTCGGCCATGCGCCGTGCGACCTCGATCCGCTGGGGAGCGTTGAGCGGAAGCTCGTCGACCTTTCCCATCCGCACCCAATCTTTGGTCCCGCCCGGCCCCAACAGCGGGGTGATTAGATAGGAAGCGATGGGCGCAGCGATACCGGCGCTGACAATTCCCATCGCGCCCCAGAACAGACGCGACATGAACCGCCGCCGCGGTTCGTTCTCGATAACTTCGCCAGCTTCCGAGACTGCAAATTGTGCGCGATTACCGTCGGGCAAGGCTCGCCGCGCTCACTTCTTGCAGAACGTGCGGACGTAAGCGACCAGCCCGTGAATCTCGCCGTCGTCGAAGGCCTTGCCAAAGTCGGCCATGTCCTTGCTCTTGCCCATCGACTTGCCGCCGCCCTTGATGACGTTGAAAAGATAATCGTCGGTGAGCTTGGTCATCTCCGCGCAATTCGTATAGTCGCGGGGCTTGGTCTTCAGTTCGGCCGCCTTTTTGCCGTCGCCTTTGCCCGACTCACCATGGCAGTCCGCGCACGAATCCGAAAAATTACTGGCCGCGGCCTTCATATCGACTTCGGCGGCGCTGGCGGGGGTTGAGATCAACGCGGGCGCTAAAATCAGCGCTGCTGCCGCCGCCAAGGGCATCCAGCTCCAGCCCTTCGATCGAATCTTCGCCGTTGAACTTTCTAACATGACAATTCTGCTCCTTCTTTTCCCTGGGGTGTTTCGTTTCATTATCAAACATCGTGACGAAAAGGCTAAGTGAATTTGGTTGATAGACTATGGTTGCGCACAATCGACGATAGCATCTTTCCCAATTCCGGCCAGTACATTAGTTCCCCTTCACCCGCTCACTTTAAAGCATAAGCAATCAACATTTATTCCAAGTGTTTGTCAACCGTAATCGGCCTTCCCCGGCCCGCGACCTCCTCCCGTCGTCCTTCACGCTCCCCGACCGCCTGCCAAGATCTCCATGCGAGCGCGGCATTTGCCCGCCGCGCTGCCGCGTACAGCCGTCGAAATCAGTGCCGACGCTGCAACCACTCCGAGCCGCCTGCCCACGGCGCCGCGGTGACCTCCGCTTACTTCGGCTTGTCGCCGCCGCCTGCCAGCTTGCGGAAGGGCTCGAGCAGATCGATTGGGAGGGGGAATATGGTGGTCGAATTATGCTCGGTCGCGATCTCGGCCAGCGTCTGCAGGTAGCGAAGCTGGAGCGTGATCGGGCTTTTGCTCATGATTTCCGCCGCCTCGGACAGGCGCTGGGCGGCCTGAAATTCGCCCTCGGCCGCGATAACCTTGGCGCGCCGTTCGCGCTCGGCCTCGGCCTGCGCGGCGATCGCGCGCTGCATGTCCTGCGGCAGGTCAATGTTCTTCAGCTCGACGAGTATGACCTTGATTCCCCACGGCTCAGTATGGGCATCGACGATCGACTGGATGCGCGCGTTGACTTTGTCGCGCTGGCTTAAGAGTTCGTCGAGTTCGGTCTGCCCGCCTACGGAGCGCAGCGTGGTCTGCGCGAGCTGCATGGTGGCGAACAGGTAATTTGCCACCTCGGTGACCGCGCGCGACGGATCGCTCACCCGGAAGTAGAGCACCGCGCTCACCTTGACGGTCACGTTGTCCTTGGTGATTACGTCCTGCGGCGGGACGTCGAGCACGACCGTACGCAGATCGATCCGGACCATCCGCTCAATCAAGGGGATCACGTAAATTATGCCTGGGCCGCGGTACCGCATGAGCCGCCCGAGGCGGAAGATTACGGCGCGTTGGTATTCGTTAAGGATTTTGACGCCGCTCAGAATGAAGATTGCGACGATTAAGATGACTACACCGGATACCATTGCGATTCTCCTTGTGCGATAGCGGCGTTCATGTTCTGGTGCTCCAGTTCAATGGATGCTGAAATTTATTGCGCGTCAACATACGGCGAGCAGGCAGCAAAAAGCAAGCCTGCGCGCTACCGTTACTGGAAAATTGTGAACGTCGGTCCGGCACCTAGCCGCTCCAAAAGGCGATCCAAGTAAGCGCGAGCAGGAAGAAGCCGATGCCGACCGCAATAACCGCGATCAAGCGGGAGAAATTCTTGAGCCAACGGGGAGGCGGGTCACTGCGCAACATTTCGAGGGTGCCGGACTCGCTAAGGCGCGAATAATCCAGGGGGCGCTCGTGCTGGTATTCCTTACTGCTCACGCGGCCGGTAAATATCACAGGGTCGAGCGGAAATTTCTCAGGGCGCAGGTGGGAATTAAAAAAGTGGACAATGAAGATGAACCAGACGGCCAGCAGAGCTTCCTCACCGTGAATCAGGAGCGCGATATTGAGAACGTAGCCGGGCACGAAGCGGGCAAAGAAAGGCCCGAACCACATCATGTAGCCGGTGGCACCGATAATCGCCATCCCCCAGAACACCGCCCAATAGTCGAACTTCTCCCAGTAGGCAAAGTGGTCGAATTCGGGCTGCGGACCCATCCAAAGAAACCAGCGCAGCATCTTAAAAAGGTCCTCGGCGTCCTTGGGCTGCGGAGTCATCGAGTTTGGCCCAAAAAAAAGGCCCCGGTCCTTCTTTATAATCGCCCTGAAGAGGATGTCTCCAATATGGTAGAGGAAGCCGGCTGATAGGAGCACCGCACAGAACTTATGCAGAGATAGGACCGCGGTGAATCCGCCGGTGGTTTCCGCCAGCCACCTTGCCCAACCCCGCTCGCTGAACCGCAGGGTCATTCCGGTGGCGGCAAGACCCAAAAAGGTTACGATCACCAAGCCGTGCAGGTAGCGCTGCCCCAGCGAGAAGCGAAAATAATAGCGGTCTGAATCGTTACTGTTCACCGCTCACTCCATTGTCCTTCCCACGCTTCCCAACCGTCAGCGACCGCGCAAGCCATAGCGCCGTGTGCAGGCCGAAGAAGAAGAAAACCCCCAAAAGCAGCAGGTTCATGAAGAGGGCCGCGTAATATAAAGCCGGGTTCTGCCGCCGGTCGTGTGGATTGGGATGTGGCTCGTAGCTGACAAAGCTCGCGGTTACGCCTTGGTGGCACTTGCCGCAGGTGGCTGGGAGGTTGGCCGGCGCGACCTTGGACTTGGGATCGGAGGCCTTAAGAACTTCGTGAGAGCCATGGCAACTCCAGCATCGTGCCGTGGCAACGAAACCGAGTTCGGTCACTTGGCCGTGGAAAGTATCGCGGTAGCTCTGCAGCCTCGCCTTGTGACAGTTGCCGCAGGTGGCGACGGTTTTGAGTTGCCAGTTCACGACGCCCACCTGGGTAATCTGATGCGAGGTATGGCAATTCGTGCATACCGGAGCATTCGCGCGCCCGGCGATCATCGCCTTGCCGTGCGCTCCGGCAAGGTAAGCGACTTGGACGCCGGCATGGCACGTGCCACAGGTGGCAGGCACATTTCCAGGGAAGGTCCGGCTTTTCGGGTCCTTTCTGCTGAGGATATCGTGCGCCCCATGGCAACTGGCGCAGGTGGCGGCCACCAGGAGCCCGTCGCTGGTCAGGGCGAAGCCGTGAATCGAATCCATGTACAGCGCGTACACGTCCGGAAAGCCATATTTCTTGGCAATCTCGGCGTTTCCGTGGCAGGTACCGCAGGTGCGCGGCAGGTTGAGCGGGTAGACTCGCGACTTCGGGTCAGTCTTAGCCCGCATGCCGTGGGGGTTTCCGTGGCAATCGAGGCAGGCCGGAAAGCGCTGCTTCGTCCCCCGCTTGGCGATGGCGTGAACGCTGCCCGCGTAAGCCGAAGTTTGATTCGGGTGGCAGCCGGCGCATGAAACCGGCTTGACCGGATCGGGATGGGGAAAGGCATGGATGTCAGAATGGCAGGAGACACAACCCAGCGTTGAATGGACCGACGGCTGGAATGTCTCCGCATTGACGTACACGCTAACCGGCCGCGCCTGCAACTTGGCATTGGCCTTCAGATTATGGCAGGACAGGCAATCCTTATCGTTGGGCGCCTTCGTCGCCGCAGCAGCGTTCGTCGTCGCAGCGGCCTTCGTCGTCGCAGCAGCCTTCGTCGTCGTAGCGGCCTTCGTCGCCGCAGCAGCCTTCGTCGCCGCAGCAGCATGGCCCATCGCAACCGCGCACAGCAGCAATGCCGCAATAGCGCACGCGATGCGCCCGAGGCCGCTAACCATCCGCCGTGATCCCTGCGCCATTTGTTCCTCCCGCCCGCGCCGATTCGCTTACAGCACGCCTCCGGTATGACAGGTACTGCAGGTCGCACCGCCTACATCGTTCAGATCAACTGGATGCTTGAACTCGGCGACACTGGTAGGAGTTGCAAGGACCGTGTGACAGGACTCGCATTGCTGCGGTATCACCCGGCCATCAGCGCTGACGTGCTGCCCGTCGTGACAGCGGAAGCATCCCGGGTAATAAAGGTGGCCGATGTTGTCGGGATGCGTGCGCCAGTCAACCCGCATAAAAGGAAACATGTTCTTTTTGTAGATCTGCTGCGCGGCAGCGATGGCAGCCCGGATTTGCGGCCACTTCGCGGCATAAATCTGGGAATAGCGATTGCGGTAAAAGGTATCGAGGGCGGTTGCGATTCCCTCGGCCGCCTCTTCCGACGAGTTGTAGTGCTTGATCAGGGCCTTGACCGCCTGCCTCTTCAAGAAGGGAAGCGTAGGGTCGAGCTGCCCCCCCTCGAACGCCGCATCGACCGCCTGATCGGGCGGAAGAAACTTATGCGACGGGCGGGCATGGCAGGTCACGCAGTCCATCGTCTGGATGGGAATCGCCGCGATCTGCTTTGCGTTCAGCGAACTGCCCTTGGCCACGTATTCCGTGGTCCTTCCGTCAGGGGTCCTTACTTTTACCCAGGGAATCACCTGGGACTGCTTGTCAGTAGCCGCGAACCATACTTCGTTAGCGATGTTCATGTGCCAGTGGATTCCGGTGGCGTGGCCGAACTCGGCACTTCCTCCTCCGGTCTTGATCAGCATCTGGATGCGCATGGGCGTGTTCTTCTCGTCGTATCCATAATGCGGGAAGATCTTGAGTTGCGCGCCGTAGAACTTCTGCGGCCAATGGCATTGCTCGCAGGCTGCCCGAATCGGGCGCAACTCCTGGATGGGGGTTTCGATAGGTCTGGGGTACTTGTTGAACATTACCGCATAGACCTGATAGGCGCCCGACAGCTTGGAGCGAACAAACCAGGTGGCGCCGGGTCCGACGTGGCAGCCCGCGCATGCGACCCGCGCGTGCGGCGAATCCTGGTAGGCCTCGAATTCCGGCTTCATCGGGACGTGACAGGTCTGGCCGCAGAACATCGCCGAGTCCGTGAACTGGTAGCCTTGGTAGCTTGCCACCATGCTGAGAGCCACGAAAAACAACGCAAAGCCTATCGCGCCGAGAAAGCCGCGCCGAACTGAAGGCTCGTTGAGATCGAGTCTGGGAAAGGGCGGCAGCTCACCCGGCAAAAACTTCCGCCGACGACGACGTTCGAGCAGCATCCCGGCCGGAATGAGCACCAAGCCCAATATCATGATGGCCGGACCAATCAGGTAGGCAAAAATGCCGACGTAGGGGTTCAACTGCACCCCCAACATCGTCATGCCAGCCAGGGAAAGCATGTCCGCCAGGATGATGACGGCGATGATCAGGCCGGCGATGCTCAGCCGGTTGCGAGCCAAACTTGGCAATTGGCGTTCGGCTGCGGCGCCATTTTGCCGTGCCGGGCGCTCCGATTCCGGAGCGTCCGGCTCATCTCCGCTCGTTTGCATATTCCACCTGCGTTGCTTCTTTCTGGAATCTAAGGAAGCGACGCCCGGTTTCCGAGCGGCAAGCGGTCCGATCCCTGGGATCGGACCCGCTTGTCCTGGGTCGCTCTGTGGTGAGATTCAGCCGGTTACCCGTGCGCGGCCTTTCACTTGGCCGCTCTGGGTGGTCAGGGCGAGCGCGAGTACAACTGCTGGGCGATACCGCCGGCGAACTGCAAGCTGGCCGCTGCCTGAGTCTGCTCGCTTTCAACCCCGCGCGCCGAGGCTCATTCTGGAGCCTGGCGCGCGCCGCTACTTCTTGCACAAGGTTCTAACGTACGCAACCAGAGCCTTGATCTCGTCGTCCTCCATCGCATCGCCATAGGGCGTCATGAACTTGCTCTTGCCCATCGACACGCCGCCCTCCTTCAGCTCCTTGAACATGTCGTCGTCAGTAACCTTGGCCATCTTGGCGCAATCGGACAAATCTCCAATGGCGACCGGCTTGCCTTCCTTGTCTTTCAGTTCGGCCGCTTTGGGGCCGTCGCCCTTGCCGGCCGGGCCGTGACACTTAGCGCACGTATCCGTATAACTGCTGGCCGCGGACGTGAGATCGGCTGCGCGGGCGGTGGTTGAGATCAACGCCAGCGCTGCAACCGCCGGTATGGCCGACGCGGTCCAAATCCACAGTCTCGATCGAACCTTAGTTCTCAAGCTCTTCGTCATCGCTCTTCTCCTTCCTTCCATGAAATTGTGTTCGCCAAAATTGCTGAAGTAATAGCCGACGTTGATCGCGATGTTATCGCGCAAAATCGTACTCGTACTGAAACATCAACTCCTGGAACTGGGCGCCCGTATCGGGATACTCGATCGCCGACGTCGCGCGCGCCGCTACTTTTTGCACAAGGTTCTAACGTACGCAACCAGAGCCTTGATCTCGTCGTCCTCCATCGCATCGCCATAGGGCGTCATGAACTTGCTCTTGCCCATCGACACGCCGCCCTCCTTCAGCTCCTTGAACATGTCGTCGTCAGTAACCTTGGCCATCTTGGCGCAATCGGACAAATCTCCAATGGCGACCGGCTTGCCTTCCTTGTCTTTCAGTTCGGCCGCTTTGGGGCCGTCGCCCTTGCCGGCCGGGCCGTGACACTTAGCGCACGTATCCGTATAACTGCTGGCCGCGGACGTGAGATCGGCTGCGCGGGCGGTGGTTGAGATCAACGCCAGCGCTGCAACTGCCGGTATGGCCGACGCGGTCCAAATCCACAGTCTCGATCGAATCTTCGTTCTCAAACTCTTCGTCATCACTCTTCTCCTTCCTTCCATTCCTTTTCCGCCGTTTGGTTTGCGGGCCGGGCCGCGGCGGAAGATAGGTCATTCGTTGTTTGCGTCCCGGCCTTCTCGCTCTGAGTACTCTAATTGCCTTGGCTTAAAATTTATACTTCAGGGTTATGAATCCGACATTAGCGTTGTAGGAACCCAAGTCGGTGTTGCCGAGAAATGTCGAGGCTGTGTTGCTGGCTTTCGGCATGTAGTTC
>OCZT010000439.1_pt1 | contig 40942 bp, 41 predicted proteins | sample 1539031 | NCBI WGS metagenome assembly OCZT01 (sample SAMEA3539308, study PRJEB22396) | soil metagenome | biome: tundra; feature: field; material: soil | place: USA | collected 2010-05 | depth 0.15 m
ACTCGCCCATATCGGCCCCGAACCAACGGCAAGGCAGAGCGCTTCATCCAGACACTCACCCACAAGTGGGCCTACGGCGCGATCTACGGCACATCCGCCGAGCGCACCGCAGCACTCCCAGGCTGGCTCAACCACTACAACTACACCCGACCCCACGGCTCGCTTAGCCACAAGCCGCCCGGCACACGTCTACACGAACTGACCAACGTGCCAAGGAACTACACCTAAGGCCCATCGCGGGTTCTCGGGGCGCCGGACGGATATCAAGCAGAACACGAGCGCGACGGCGCCGAACGCTGAGCGCTGAGCGCTCGCGCGAGGATTCGAACCGCGGATCCAGGGGCGGGGGTTGCCGCCAACCCCTCAAGTGGTGTTTACTACGTACCACATGGGTACGTGCATGGGGGATGTGGGGGACGGGCGGGTGCCGCTGCGTGTTGAGCCAGCGAGCGGCGATCGTCGTGCGTTGAGCCGCGTGGGAGACGGTAGCGGCTTCGTCACCGCGTCTGCGCACCGGCGTCGTGCGCGGATCGGCGCCGTCGCGACGCTCGCGGTAATCACGGTCTGGCTCGTGGTGGCCGCGACCGCGTCCGCCTTCAGCGCGCACGGAAGCGCGGAGCAGGTCTACGTCACCGGCTTGGCCCCGAGCGCTCAGATGTCGCTGCTGCGGTCGAACGGCGAAACGGTGTCTGCGCAGACCGCGGACTCGCTCGGGGGGATGCTGTTCCGGAACGTCGCGCCGGAACAGGGCTACCGGGTCCGGCTGGGCTCCACTGGCGAAGAATCGGGGCCGATCACCGTCTACACGCAAGCCGCGGCACCGCCGGATCCCAGCATCTACAACCAGTCGATCCCGGCCGGCGGATACACCTACCTGACGACGCGCGACGGCACCCAGCTGGCGATCGACGTCCACCCACCCGGCATTCCGGCGGGCGCGGCTGGCTTGCGCTCGGCGTCCCCGACGTCGAGACACGAAAGGCCGGTTCCAACGCTGATCGAGTACTCGGGCTACGGCTACGCGAACCCTGCGGGCCCGGAAAGCGGCATCGCAGCGCTCGCCAACCTGATGGGTTTCGCCGTGGTCGACGTGAACATGCGCGGCACCGGCTGCTCCGGCGGCGCGTTCAACTACTTCGAGGCGCTGCAGAATCTCGACGCGTATGACGTGATCGAAACCATCGCCAAACAGTCGTGGGTAAGCCACCACAAGGTGGGCATGCTCGGCATCTCCTACGGCGGGATCAGCCAGCTCTTCGCAGCTCAACTTCAGCCGCACGCCCTCGAGGCGATCGCGCCCCTATCGGTGCTCGATGCGACAGCGACGACGCTCTATCCCGGTGGCATCCTCAACACTGGTTTCGCGGTGCCGTGGGCCGAAGAACGGCAGCACGACGCCGAACCGGCCGGCCCCGGCAACGGCGAGCACTGGGCGTACGAACAGATACAGAAGGGCGACCAGACCTGCGCGGTCAACCAGGACCTGCACGGAGAGGCGACGAACCTGCTGGCAGAAGTCAAGGAAAACTCGACGTACAAGCCGTCGGTGGCCGACCCGCTGGACCCGGTGACGTTCGTCCACAACATCAACGTTCCGACCTTCATGGCATGCCAGTGGCAGGACGAGCAGACTGGCGGGCACTGCGCCGATCTGGCTGAGCACTTCACCGGCACCAAGCGCAAGTGGTTCACGTTCACCAACGGCGTCCATGCCGACTCGCTCGATCCGTATACCTTCAACCGGCTCTACGACTTCTTGGAGCTGTACGTCGCGCACAAGGCGCCGATCCACAACCAGGCGATCGTGCATGCCGCCGCTCCGATCATCTATCACACGGCGTTAGGGCTCCCCAAGGGAGACGAAGTCACGCTACCGCCGGACCCGATCCAGGAACAGCCGAAATACGGACAGGCGATGTCGGCCTTCAAGGCGCTCCCGGAGGTTCGGGTGCTGTTCGACAACGGCGCAGGAGCCTCACCGACCGGCAGCACGACGCCCGGCAACCCCTATCCCGGGTTCGAACAGTCGTTCTCAGCGCTCCCGATACCCGGCACGACGGCTCGCTCGTGGTATCTCGGGCCGGAAGGCGCACTCAGCGAACAGCCGGCAACGGCCCAGGGGGTCGACTCCTACACCTCGGATGCGAGCGCCACGCCGCTGACGGATTACTCGACCAACACGGGCCCGGGCGGGCTATGGGGCGACGCGTCCGCGTGGGAATGGAGCTGGGCGCAGCCCACCGCAGGCTCCGCCGTGTCCTATGTGTCAGCACCACTCAGCAGCGACACAGCCGCAATCGGTGGAGGCGCAGTCAACCTGTGGGTGGAGTCATCCACTCCGGACGTCGATCTCCAGGCGACGGTCAGCGAGGTGCGCCCCGACGGCAACGAAACCTTCGTCCAGAACGGCTGGATCCGCGCCAGCGAGCGCAAGCTCGCCACCACCTCGACAAACATGTTCGCCCAGGCCCCCACGCCGCTCCAGCCGATCCCGACCTTCCTTGCCTCCGATGTGCAGCCGATGCCGGCTGACGAATTCGTTCCGGTGACGATCCCGCTGTACTTCGAGGGACACATGTACCGCGCAGGCTCGCGCATCAGGGTCACGATCTCTGCGCCCAACGGCACACAGCCCATCTGGTCGTTCGGCCAGACGCACCCGGAAGGCACCACCGCCAAGGTGTCGATCGCGTTCGGGCCCGGCATGGCCGGCAACCTCACGCTCCCAATCGTGCCCGGCGTCACCCTGCCCACCGGACTGCCGCCGTGCCCAAGCCTGCGCAACGAGCCCTGCCGCCCCTACCAGGCACTCGTGAACAACGGTCCCTGACGGCTACTCGCGCCGCAGAGCGCGAAAGCCTCGACCTGCAGGGTAGGCCCAGCGCTCCGTCAGATGCAGAACCGCGCGGGGTCATGCTCGGGGTTTGGTCGGACCTGCTCATCGAAGGCCGCCAGTACCCCGTCTCGGTCCACTCGACCGATCAAACCAGACCCCGATCGCGGGAGGCGTTGTGGGCGGCGGGGCTCTGAGGGTTAGGTGCCGGTGTCCGGAGCGAGCATCGCCGTGGTCCTCCCGGTGGTCCCTAGCTGAGAGCGCCTCACGTCATCTCAGGGCACCTCAGAGCCGCTCACATGCCCAAGATCACCTGAGAACACGCCCGGGACGTAGTTCGAGCCCAGTATCGCCCATGCAGCGAAAGCCCTGCAAGCTGTGCGGCTCTCGTATCTCTGGCTGGGTCCCGCGGCACCGACAGGGATGGCCAGAGCTCTCGTGTCGCTCGCAATGGATGCTGTCGCCCGCGCGGCCCCGACCGCGGCGCAGCGAGGCCGTCAGCGTGGTATTCGATGGCGAATGTCTCCGACCGACGAAGCCCTGCTCGACAATCCGGCGTACGCCTCGCTGTGCGGTGCGCATGCGCGGTTCGCGCAAGTACGTGGGCGCGTGCGTCGATATCCGGCCGATGTCGCGCCGTTCCTCGGTATGCCCTCGCCACCATCGCCGCAGGACTGGCGGGACGCCGCCGAACTCGTGGCGCCGGGTACCTACGCGGCCGTTCCATACAGCGGCGCCGAGCTACCGGACGCTTGGCGGGCGGTCGCGGCGTTTGATCTGGTGCAGATGATCGGAGAGCGGGTCAGCGGGGTCGATTGCGTGGAGGCGATCCCGCTCAGCGCCGCCGACGTGCCCGAGATGATGGAGCTCGTCGCCCGGACCGAGCCGGGGCCGTTTCTGACAAGGACGATTGAGCTCGGCGACTACCTGGGAATCCGCTCCGACGGCGCCCTCGTCGCGATGGCCGGCGAGCGGTTCCATCTGGACGGCTGGACCGAGATCAGCGCCGTCTGCACCAGCGCCGAGCATCGCGGCCAGGGGCTGGCCTCCCAGCTCGTCGAAGCGTTGATAGCGCGCATCCAGCTTCGTTCGCAACGCGTGTTCCTGCATGTCCTCAGCACCAACACTCGTGCGATCCGGCTCTACGAGGAGCTTGGCTTTCGCGTTCGGCAGACCGCGACGATCACCGTCGTGACGCACGAGCGGCTCGGAGACCCGCAGACATAGGCGTCCCGTCTTGGGCGCGCCGTGCAGTCCCGGAAGCCCGTGGTCCTGTCCGTGGTCCCTGAGTGAGCGCAGCTCAGGTGATCTCACAGCACTTCAGGGCCCGTCACACGCCTGGCGTGACCGCGGAACGCGCCTGGGACGTGGTTCCCCAGGAGTTCCAGGAGCGCAAGTTCGACCGTCCTCAGTCGCCTCCAGACGGCCTGCGGCATCGCAGGACGCGCCATTGAGCAAAGGCTCCAGGGGTCCTAGAGGGTTGGAGTGGTGTCCACTAAGGTCCATCGCCGCCGGCTGGCCCCGTGTTTACGGGGCCTTTTGCGTTTCAGTGGCCGCCGCGGTCACATTCGCGGTCAGATTTAGTGCGCGACGTGCTCGATCAGGCGTCGCCGAAGGCTGGCTCCGGCCCTGGCCAAGCCCCCGGTGGCACGGGGCCGAGGCCGGTGCCAACCGCTGGTGGAGATAGGGTTGCCATATGGAGTTCAGGATCACGCGCCATTCTGGCCATGCGAGCCCGAACAACGCCATGGAGTTGCTGTTGCGGCGTCTGGGGGCCCAACGCCGCGAATGCGCGTTCGCTATGAGGGGTGTCGAGATACGGGCTAGGTGGGAGGATGACGAGCGAGACTCGACGACCCGCGAAAACATGCTTGACGGTAGGCGGCGGGCCGTCCTCGAGATCGTCCGTGAGGCCTGTGAGCACGCTCCCGAGCTCAAGTCCGACTGGTTTGCCGTCAGCCCCTTGCGGCGGTAACCCCCTCGGCGATCGAGTGATGTTCGCGCCTCGTTCGCGTCGATCTGACCCCCCCGGCACCGGCACTGCTCGCGGTCGCGTACGCAGGACGTACGCAGGCAGTCCCGAGACGCAGCACTCTCCGGGCTGGTTCGCACCTGCTCAACCAGTATCGCCCATTTCTGAGAGACCGAAGTCGTCCGACTCCAACCGCCCCATGCCGTTGGGCGGCTTTCGTCTCGGGTGGGAAGCAGGCGGGTGGATGCAGGCCGAAAGGACGCCTCGGTTTCGTCCGGAGCGAGCACCTGATTGACGCTGGGCGAGACGACTCCTATCACGCGAAGGCAGTCGTCCCGGACTGCTTCAGGGGATGCCTGCTTTCCGCGCGTTGCGGGATCGGCGTCCGCTCCGCTGGGATGCCCGTGCTGAGGCAAGAGCAGGGCGGAGCGGCGCCCTGAGGCGTGTCCGCTCCTGGAGAAAAGGCGCGGCTTGCCCGCGGCTCACTACCATCTGCCTGTGAGCGTCCCGAGGGTGCCCGGTGGGGTGGTGCATAAACTGCCCGCGGACCTGCGTAAGGCGCTGATCGCCAACGCCACGGCACTCGATGCCTGGAAGGACATTACGCCCCTAGCCCGCAACGAGTTCATCTGCTGGGTCGAGGATGCCAAGCAGGAGGCCACCCGAGAGCGCCGCATTCGGCGGACGCAGGAGGAGCTGGAGGAAGGCCAGCGCCGGCCCTGCTGCTGGCCGGGTTGCAAGCACCGCGACCGCACCGGCAGGCAGCGGCCCGCCTAGGAGCATTCATCGCCTCGGGAGTCCCGTGACCGCTTATCGTCCTCAGCGGTCGTCTCGCACGCTCTTACGGACGCTGTCGCTCACGCCTCGATGCGAGCGTCTGCACGCGCGTGGTCACCGCGCCTCAACGTTCGCCGCTCACGGTCACAAGGCGCTGGAGGCAGCGTGCCCTTCCGGACGGGAATAGTCGGTGGGTCGTTGAGGGCTGATAACGCTTACGAACGCACTCGGCGCCCGACCTTATCCGGCGTCCACTACTCTGCCGACAATGAAGGTCGTCCAATACGTAGTTGTCGGGATTCTCGGCTTTGCCATCTGGTCTACGCCTGCCGGGGCGTTCGCGTCGTGCACGGTGCGAAATCACGCGATCCCCGGTGTTGCGAATTCGCGCGAGGTGCGCAGCCAGCGCGATGCGATCGTCTATGCGGTAGGTCGCCCCGAAGCAAACCAGACCTTCTGGGCCTGCAGCCGTGCGAATGGCCGGCGCGTCTTGCTAGGCCATAAAGTTTGGGAAGCCACGAACATTCCGTCTGCAGAACTGTCCGACGTTCATGTTGCGGGCAACTTGGTCACAGCGGTCCAATATCTAGACCCCGAACCGGAGTGCAGCAAGTACGACCCCACGGAAAAGTGTCCCGCTAGTTCGACGGTCCTTGTCGTCGCCAACGTTGCCATCGGTCTGAGCAGTGGTGAACGCTGGTCCCTCCAGGCGGGGGAGAAGTGGTTTCTCTCACCTCAGGGCGCCGTGGCCTGGCTTGAATGGCCCAATGGCGAAGCAGGACCCTCGGGCACACTGTACGGCTGCTTCGCGCGCGTCGTTCATGGCAAGATTACATGCCCGGTACGCACCGTCTGGTCGGGTCCCGTGGGGCCAAAATCGGTGAGGCTGTCCGGAAGAACGCTCAGGTGGACAGCGGGTCGCAGAGCTCTCTCAGCGGTTCTCTAGGCAGTCTTGTGGGTTGCGCCCTGTGCCCACCAGTGGATCGACCTCTCGATGGTCGGCGCCGCGCTTCGGCAAGTCTTGCGCGACAAGGCGAGCTGATCGCGGCCGTCGCTCCCGCTTCCGGTGTCGATGCAAGCGCGTCGTCGGAGACCTCTTGCGCTCCTGCATTGGACGACGTCCACTCGTCCGAGCTCCGACGCGCGAGACGCTCGCTTAGCCTCGGTGAAAGCAGCAGTCTGAGCTCGGGCGGTCTGCGCTGTCGAGCGTCGTCCGTTCCGGGCATCTCGCGAGGCTGAGGCTGTACGCCTCCTTACATCCGAAGGCGACCGTGCGAGCGCTGTTCGTGCCCACGACCGCTCGGTGGGCGGGCACCACGCGCGTATGGTCGAGGCTCTAGCCGTTGCCGACGCCTCACAAGATCGCCGACCACACGGCTCAGGGCGAGTACGCTCCTGCTCGTGAAGGTCGTCGGGCTCATCTTCGTGGGGCTGTTCGCGCTTGCCGGCTGGTGTGCTCCGGCAGAGGCCTCCGTTCAGTGCGCGGTGCGTGGTCACGTCATTGCAGGCGTCGCTCACTCCAGGGTCGTTGCCGTGAGTGGTGACGTGGTCGTCTATCGAGTCCGCCAAGAACGGGAAGAGATACGACTGGATACCGTCTGGGTGTGCGACCGGATGGACAACCGAGCCGTCCGCATCGGCAACGATGAATGGGTGCCAATCGAAAACCTCGGGGAAGGGCACCTCGCGAACAAGACGCTGGAACACCTGCAGATTGCGGGCTCCTGGGTCCTTGCGACGCAGACGGGAGACCAAGACGAGGGGGGATGCTTCAAGTACCAGATCTCGAACTGCAATGGGCCGAGCAACACGCTCGTCCTCGCGAACGCCGCCTTGGGACTGGCTGGGAGCCTGGCGAGCATACGAGACTACGTTGATGAACTGAGTGCGGGGGGCTACGTCAAGACGCCGACGAAGGCATGGACTCGCACGTTGCTCTCGCCCCGGGGCGCGGTGGCCTGGCTCGAAGAATCCCGATCGGGGTCCATGAAGAGCACCTCGCTCTACGGCTGTCTGGCGCGGGCCACGCGCGGCAAGGTCGGCTGCGCGATACGCGCGCACGCCGAAGGCGACATCGAACCCGATTCGGTGCGACTTTCACAAACGACGCTCACCTGGATGGTCGGCGGCAGCACTCAGGCGGCGGTCCTCTGAGTGCCAACCGAGCGGCCATAAGCTGAGGTCCTCACTATCGAACCGCGGCAGCGGCCGCTTCAAGGCTCCGTAGCAGTCGAGGCTGGTCGTCGGCTCTGTGGTAGCGCCAGGTGCGCTTGAGTCGGCTCAGTGGATCTGGCCCGAGAAGATCGCCTGCTCGCGGGCTGCGATCGGACTACTCAGCTCGGCCGACGTGCATACGCAGGAGATGGCCGACCGCTCAGCGAATCTGGCCGGACAGGATCTCCTTGACCAGGGAGATCGGCCCGATCGAAAACACGCGGCCCGTGGCGCCCGCCAAGCCGACCGACACGAACGCGTTCGGCCCTTTCGGCTTCAGGGCGCCGTAGGCGTAGACGCTGACAGTCGACCAGTCTGGCTGCCCGCTGCAGAGAGGGGGGCCCAATTCAGGCACAGGCGCTCCCGGCGAGCGACATTCCCCTTCGCCTTCGACTCTCGTGAGCACGTCGAACGCGACCGCTCCGCGAATGTTGACGGTGTGAATCACCGCCCCTTTGGGGGCGTAGATGTAGGTCTTGTGTCTGGCCTTTTCGAATATGGCCCTGCTCGTGGCCACGACCGTGACCACGAGCTCACCGGGTGATACCCGAGCGTGGCGCTCCGGCGCTGGTCTCGACGTGCCCCGAGCACCTCGGGCGGCGTCGGCGCCTGTGTCCTACGCGCTCCTAGCTCACTCGCCCCACCGGAGCGGATCAGGCGGCAGCCGTCACCCACTGATGCACGGGGGGGCAAGGCCGATCTCTCGCAACTGGATGGGCACGCTCTGCAGGAGCCCGGCAGCATGCGCGGCCGTCGTAAGCGCCGCGACCTTCGCTGTCCGCCCGCGTCGCACGCTTGGCGATGTCATCGGTGAAGGGTGGAGTGCCCCGCACGCGGGGCACTCCACATACTTCCGGGCGCCCGTCTGCACTCACTTATTGCAGGCTAGTAGTAGATCACGGCGTGGTAGCTCTTGCCGGTTGCGTTGACTTTGCCAGTCCCGTTTGTGTCCAATACAACGAGACTGAACGTGACAGCAAAGTAGTCCGAAGCCCATGTTCCCGGGCCCCAGGTCAGAATTTCTTCGGGAGTCGCACCGGTCAATGGCATCCTTGTCCGTCCGTTAGGGGCAAGGACGGTGCTCTTGCAAGTGAATACATCCCGGCCGCCCGACGTTTCCGTGCCGGGGTACTTTACGCTGTTTGTCTGGTGTCTGCCGGTGCATACAACGGGACCAAAGCGTTCGTCAGTGTAGGTCGCGGTGTATTCTACGCTCGTCTTTTCGGCAGCCAGCGATCCAGCGAGCGTGGGCGCTGCATTGCCACCGCCCCCGCTGCTGCTGCTTGCGAGCGCCACAGATGAGAATCCGCTGGGCTGTCCGCTTCCGCTCTCGCGTGCCGCTCACTGGACGGCCCATCGCCGGCGCACTGCAACGTCGCCTGCGGCAGGCACTCAGCGGCCTCGCCTGAGATTCGCGCGCTCCCGGTTCACAGGGGCATCACGGCATGGAGCTCAGCTGTCGTGGCAGACAGCGTCCCGCCGGCCAGCTCCATTCGCGCCCGGAGGACTGCCAGCTCCTCGCGGGGAATTGGGCGCCGCACACCGCGCACGAGTATCACGAGCTGACGCCCCCCAGTCTCGGTGCACACCGAGACTGAGCGCGCCGTCCCAGCGGCGTGGAGTGCCTCCTCGACGACTCGGTAGGCCATCGTCTCGGTCTCCTCGTTGAGGCTGTCGACGCCATGCAGATCGACCGTCATCTCCTCGAAGCCCCGGGCTCGCGCGTCGTCGGCGAGCTGCTCCAGCCCAGCCCGCAGGCCGAGCGCGAGCGCTGGTGGTCGAAGACTGACCGCAAGGGACCGTAGGGAGCGCAGGGTGTAGTCGACGTTCGACCTCAGCGTGCCCAGCTTCGGCGTCGCCATCTCGGAGCCCAGATCGCGCTCGAGCGCCGTCAGGCCGAGCAGCACGGCGGCGAGCGTCTGGGCGGCCTGCTCGTGCAGTTGGTACGCGACGTGGTCGCGCTCGGCCTCCTGGCGGGTGATGATCTCGCGTAGCTGATCTCCTCGGTCGGTGAGCCGGACGCGAGCGTCATGCAGCTCGGCCCGAATCACGGCTCGCTCCCGTTCACCCTCGAGCAGACGCCGATTCTCGGCTGCAACCGCCGCCTGCAGAGCAAGCACAGTCAGGGCCGCACGATCCTCGGCGTTCATCGGGCGAGACGCACTGACAGCCAGCGTTCCATACGGGATACCCCGCGCCTTGATGGGAAAGCGCTCACGGATGTCCCCCCCGATCCCAGACTCGGCGGGCGGCTGGCCGGTCAACTCGACACGCGTCTCGGCGCATGCGACCAGCCCACCGGCATGGAGTGCAACGGTCGCTGGAAGATCTTCGGCGCCGGTCAGATGGGAGAGCTTGAGGCCGGACTGCAAGAGCAGATGCTGTCGATCGCGCGCATCACGCATTCGATCGGCGAAGCGACCTGCCACGATGCCGACCGCGAAGAAGGTGACGCCACGTGTGAACATGCCGACAGCGTCGAGACCGGCGTGCGAGCTCAGCGTCCAGATCCCGACCGATCCGAGCATGAGCGTCGCGGCGCTGACGCCCGCAAGCATGCCCAGCTCGAGGGCAACGAGCGAGATCGGGACGACGTACAGTAGCTCAGTGGCGTCTGTGCGGTCAGCGCTCGTCTGGCGCAGCGCGAACAGAAGCGCGAACAGCCCAGCGGCCGTCGCCAGCACCACCACCCGCCGCTCAGACCTGCGACGCACCGGGAACGCTGAGGTCGCGCCCGTAGGCTGGCCATGTTGCGCATCGCTTGCTTGCGCGCCTCGATTGCGCTGGATGAGCGGGTATCCCCGGAACCGGCGCGGCATTCGGGGAGTTGCAGCCCGCAACCCCATGACCGAGGTGGAAGCATCCTTAACGTCCACTGAGACATCACAGCAGCCTCACAGCCCGCTTCCACCAGACCAAACCACCGACGCAACTCAGTAGTTCCACGCCGCCCGCGGGCAGGCCCCGACGGTGCTTGGGCGGGTTCTTCAGACCCTTGCGGGCCGCTGGACTTGGCTTGAAGGTGAAGTCACCCTGCCCGCCGGCCATGGATGCATGGCTCAGGTCGGCGCCGCTCCGTCGGTTGGCGGGGCTGCTGCTGGGGCGTCGTTTTCGAGAGATGGTTGTGAGGGGAGCGTGAGCAATGCGAACATCGCACCGGCGAGCGCGACGATGGCCGCTGCGATCAGGCCGAGGTCCATCGCGTTGATGAACGCCGCGTGGGCGAATCGAGTGAGAAGCTGGCCGGTGGCCCCACCGATCTCCTCGGCCACCCCGAGGGCGCCGCCGAGTGATCCGCGGATGGTTTGCTCGACCGCCTGCGGGACATGGAAGGGCGCGAGCGTGTCAGAGATCCGGTGCTGGTAGCGCGTGGAGAGCAGGCTGCCGACGACCGCCACGCCGAGTGCGCCGCCGACCTGCATGAACGAACCGTTGGTCGCTGAGCCGACACCGGTGTGGGCGGAGGGCAGGGACCCCATGACCGATCCGGTGGCCGAGGGGATGACCAGGCCCGCCCCGACGCCGATCATGACCATGCCGGCCACCGCGCCCCCATAGGTGGTGGCCACCGTGGCGCCGGAGACCTGCCACAGACCGGCTGCCGCCACCAACAGGCCCGCCGCCACAGTGAGCTTGGCGCCCGCCCTGCGGACCAGGACACTCGACAGGGGCGCCGCAACCGCGATTGCCCCGGCGGCAGGAAGCACCCGCAGGCCGGCCTGGAGGGGGGAGTAGCCGAGCTGGAACTGTAGAAACTGGGTCAACACGAACAGCGAGCCGTAGAGCCCGAACGCGAGCAACCCGTTGCACACCACCGCGGCCGAGAACCTTCTGGCGAGGAAGAACCGCAGGTCCAGCATTGGATGGGAGCTGGAGAGCTCCCAGGCAAGGAAGCCGGCGAGCACTGCGAGCCCGCAGGCGCCCGCGCCCAGCACGAGCCCCGAGGACCAGCCGTGCACCGGCGCCTCGATGATGGCCCACAGCACCAGTCCCAGCCCGACGATCGACAGCAGCGAGCCGCCCGAGTCCAAGCGCTTGGCCTCCGGATCTCTCGAGTCGGGCACCAGCGGGACCGCAAACAGCACGCCAAACAGGGCGACGGGCACGTTGATCAAGAACACCGAGCCCCACCAGAAGTGCGCGAGAAGCAGCCCTCCGACGATCGGTCCGAGCGCGACCCCTGCCCCGCTCGTCGCCGACCAGAAACCCAGGGCGCGCTGGCGCTCGACCCGGTCGGTGAACGTGTTGGTGATGATCGAGAGCGTGGACGGCATGATCAGCGCCGCGCCGATCCCCATGCTCGCCCGGGCCGCGATCAGCAGCCCCACCGACCCCGAGAAGGCCGCCCACGTGGAGCCGGCGGCGAACGCCAACAGGCCGGCGACGAACGTCCGCTTGCGCCCCACTCGGTCGGCAAGGCTCCCTGCCACCAGCATCAACCCCCCGAACACGAGCGCGTAGGCATCGACGATCCATTGCAGCTCGCTCGTGGTGGCGTGGAGCTTGCGCACGAGTGTGGGGAGCACCACGTTGAGGACCGTGTTGTCCAGCGACACGATCAGAAGTGGCACGCACAGCACCGCGAGCGCCCACCAGCGCTGCGGAGAGGCGGTCGAGGTCGAACCTGCGCCCGGGCGCCATGGCGCCCGAGATCGCAGCGGTGCTCTTTCCAGTCCAGCGCGAGCCACCTCGGGAATGCTCAGGCCGCGCCGCGCCTGCGTCATCGGTACTTACACGCACATGAGCGCCAGGCGTCGTCTACGACGGTGGGAGCAGCACTGTGGCGTCCGGCCATGCGTATCGCAGCTTCACCGGCGATCCGGAACGTCGGCTGGCGATCCCGCCGGGCGCCGATACGAGCTCTCGCCCCACACAGCTCCCGCCGCGAGCCTCGTAGAAAGCCTGAGCGTCGAGGTTCTGTTCGAGGACCCAGAGATACATGCCGGCGCCCTCCGGTCGCTCCACCACTGCCGCGGCGGTCAACGCCAGCAGACGCGACCCGATGCCCCGTCGCTGATGCCCAGCGGCTACATGCAGGTTGTCGACCAGCGCCCCCCACCTAGCCCGGATCTTGCATTAAGCAGTTGCGGCCCCGGGGTTCGGGGCCGCTGAACTGTCCGCCTGAGCTGGGATTCTGGGGTTGTCGAGACCTTGGAATCGAGCTTGGGAGGATCACCTTGAAGGTGACACGCGATGGGCGTCAGATCAAGGTAGATGTAGTGTCGGACGGAGAGGGGTTGGTGTCGCACGCGGGTAGCGCGCTGCTGGCCCGGGTGGCCGATAAGACGGGGCTGACGCTGGCGTTGTCGAGCGAGCTTGCTGGTCTGAAGCAGCGGCAGTCCGGTCACGACCAGGGCCGTGTTGTCCGTGACCTCGCGGTGATGCTCGGTGACGGCGGCGACTGCCTGGCAGATCTCGGTGCGCTCGGCGATCAGCGGTCGCTGTTCGCCGATGTCGCCTCCGCCCCGACTGCCTTTCGGCTCGTCGATCGGATCGCTGGCGACCCGGCGGGCCTGGAGCGGCTGCGTGCAGCGCGTGCGCGAGCGCGGGCGCGTGTGTGGAAGCTCGCCGGCGAGCTGCGGCCGGGGAACGCCGGCGCGAACACCGCCGCCGACCAGATCGCGGTGGCCGAGCAGGCCATCCAGCAGATCCCCGCCGAGCACATCGAGGACATCGAGCTGCTGCTGCGCGTCGACTCCGCCGGTGCCAGCCACGAGCTGCTGGACTGGTGCCGGGAGGGGCGGATCGGCTTCTCCGTTGGCTATGACCTGACCGAGACGGTGCGCGCCGCGATCCTCGAAATACCCGACAGTGCCTGGGTCTCGGCTCTTGACCAGGATGGCAGCCCGCGTCCCAACGGGCAGGTCTGTGAGATCACCGGTCACCTCGATCTGACGAGCTGGCCGGCCGGGTCGCGCGTGATCGCGCGGCGCGAGCGCGCACACCCCGGCGCGCAGCTCTCGTTCACCGACCATGACGGGCATCGCTTCCAGGCGATCCTCACCGACCAGCCCGCCCGGGTCGCCACGATCGAGCGCGAGCACCGCGCTCGCGCAAGGGTCGAGGATCACATCCGCAACGACAAGGACACCGGGCTGCGCAACCTGCCGTTCCGCGATTTCGAGCATAACCGCGTCTGGCTCGAGGTCGTGCGGATCGCACACGACCTGATCTGCTGGACCCAGCGCCTGTTGCTCACCGGCGAGCTCGCCCGGTGCGAGCCCAAGCGCCTGCGCTACCGGCTGCTGCACGTTGCCGCCCGCCTCTCCTTCCACGCCCGCACAGCAACCCTGCGCATACAGGCCAGCTGGCCCCGGGCCAGCGATCTCACCGTCGCGTTCCAACGCCTCAACGCGCTCCCAACACCCCCGGCCTAACCCCGACCGCCGGTCCCGAGATGACGGGCCTCACCTCCGGCGCGACGCGCCCCGCGAAGCCTGCCCTCGCACCTGCGCCAAACCACCACCAGCGCCCCCGGCCGCACCGCAACACCCACAACCCGATCCTCCGCGACGGCCTCAACTGGCCCCGCCCCTCACCGCCCGGCCAACACTCACATCAAACGGCTTCCAGCAAGATCCGGGCTAGTCTCGAATAGTGTGCCAGCGGCCCCATGACAGCACCGCCGCCACCACCAACCCGCGGATGGTTGTCGACGGCCGGGAGGCACTGGGCCGAGTCTCGCGCAAGCTCGGGAGGCGGGCCGTCACGCCGTCCACAACTTCGTCCGGGCCAGCGCCGAACGTGACAGGCCCGCGGTCCGGCCGAAGAACCCCGTTGGCGACCACATTGGATGAGGCGATCCTGTTCGGGGTCTCAGAGTCGGTGGCGCGGCTCGCCGGCCCGCCGAGAATATGGCGATGAAGGCCGTCGCGGCGGGCCCTCGTAGGCGCTGGTTTCCTGACTTCAAGGCTGAGGCCCTTGCTTGGTGGGTGCGGACGTCCTCAGAGCAGAGGCTCCAGTCGGTCATGCGCAGTCGGCTTCGCGGCGTCCTTCTGCGGCAGATCTTCCGCACGATCTGTCAGCGCGCACAGCCCAATCCACGCCTCAACGCGACCGTGGAGTTCAGGATCACCGGTCGGCGAGATGGCGGCATCGACCGTTACCAGCTCATGCTCAGCGACGGCCGGTGCACGACGTCAAGACGCGGCGGAGGCAGGCCGGCGTTGACGCTCGAGCTTGAACCAGGGGCGTTCCTGCATCTGGTCGGCGGTACTGACAGCGCCCAGTGGCTGTTGATCGCGGGCAAGCTCAAGCTGCGTGGCGACCTGATGGTCGCCCTGGCCCTCCCTGCAACGCTCAGGCCTCCCAGGCGCCGCCCGCAGACTCGCTTGTGGAAGCGCTGAGCGTCGGCAGCGTTTGCGGCTACGTGTAGCTTGAGCCGATCGCTTCCGCAGCCGGCTCACGGTCCCTCATGACCGGTCGGCGCGGTGTTGGTCAAGAACTCCTCGTGCGCAGCTAGGCCGCCGGCAGCACTCAAAGGTGGCGCGCACGCGAGCCCGACCGCGCCCTGACGCCACCCGGTCCAAGGCGGGCCCTAGGACTGCTCCTGCACCGTGGTTCCGTTGTGAGCAGACCTGACGTGACCTCAGTACACCTGAGGCCCGCAAGCATCCGGGAGAGCACCCACGAGCAGCCCTAGGTCCGTTTTCGAGCCCAGTATCGCCCATGACGGAAGCCGGGCTTCAAGAGCGGTGGAGGCCAGCGTGCGCTGAGCCTGAAGGCGCGCCGCGCATGAGTCCAGCCTGGCGGGGGCTTGGCAAGCTCCGTCGCCGAGCGGCCGATGGATGGTCATGGTGTGCGAACACTCGGAATGGTACAGCGGCGCGGCGCGCTATCTGCGCGAGGCGGCCCAGCTGCGGCTCGTGCTGGTGTGTGACGCCTGTGGCGCCGAGCGCGCCCAGCTCGGGAGGATCGACTACCGCCTCCAACCGCGGTGCTTGGTGGTGCACCTCGCGGAGTTGATCGCGCGAGAGCTGGGTTTGAGCGAGGAGCTCACCGTCAGAGTTCGCTTCGCCGCGATGGTGTGTCGCGCTGGGCGTGACCAGCTCTCTCCCGAGATTCTCAACAAGAAGGGCCCTCTGACTCGGGAGGAGTGGACCGAGGTTCGCCGTCAGCCCGAGCTCGCGGCGGCGCTTCTGAGCGACGTCAACTTGGATGACATACGTGAGTGGATACTCTGCCACCGCGAGCGCCCCGATGGCCGCGGCTATCCGCGCGGCCTCGTCGGCGGGCAGATTCCCCTGGAGGCGCGCATCCTGGCTGTAGCCGACGCCTACGCGGCGATGGTGAGCGACCGTCCACACCGCGCTCGCCGTGATCACGAGGACGCGTGTCTGGAGCTGGGGCGCTGCGCCGGGACGCAGTTCGACGCTGCCGTCGTCCAGGCGTTCGTGACCGGTTCGCTGCCACTCAATCCGCTGCTGCTCAGCACGGCTGCCTGATCTATCGAGCCCGCCACCCGTGAGCACTGCGCGTGGGTCAGCGACCGTCCCTCCTACAGCAGCAGCGCCACGCAAGATGAGTCCGCGCACCGCTGCGCAGCGCCGAAGCAGGTCTCGGCAACGCCGGTCGTGTTCGCTACGTTGAGTTGACCTGGAGCGAAGAGGCATGGTCACGAGCGGACGATGATCGAGGAGGCGACATGAAGGCAGTGCGGTTCGACGAGTACGGCGGCGTCGATGTGCTGGAGGTGCGCGAGGTCGCGGATCCGGTTGCCGGCGCGGGCGAGGTACTGGTGGCGGTCAAGGCGGCCGGCATCAATCCGGGCGAGATCGCGATCCGCGAGGGGCGTCTTCACGAGCGCTGGCCGGCGACGTTTCCTTCGGGAGAGGGCACCGATCTTGCCGGCGTGGTGCAGGCGCTCGGCGCGGGCGTGAGCGCGTTTGCGCCCGGGGATGAGGTGCTTGGCTGGACCGAGCAGCGCGCCAGCCACGCCGAGCTCGTTGTGGTTCCGGTCGATCAGCTGACGGCCAAGCCGGCGTCGGTGTCGTGGGAGGTGGCGGGGTCGTTGTTCGTGGCGGGAGTCGCAGCCTACGCGTCGGTTCAGGCGGTCGCTCCGGAGGTCGGCGAGACGGTGGTGGTCTCGGCCGCGGCTGGCGGGGTGGGCTCGGTCGCAGTCCAGCTCGCGCGTGGCACCGGCGCGACGGTGATCGGGCTTGCCGGCGAGCACAACCACGATTGGCTGCGCCGCCACGACGTCGTGCCGGTGACCTACGGTGAGGGGCAAGCTGACCGGATTCGGCAGGCGGCAGGCGGCAGCATCGACGCTTTCATCGACACGTTCGGCGACGGCTACGTCGACCTGGCGATCGGGCTGGGTGCAGCTCCGCAGCGGATCAACACGATCATCGACTATGAGGCGGTGCAGCGGCTGGGCGTCCACGCGCAGGGCACCCACTCGATCGCCACTGCGCCGATCCTCGCGGAGCTCGTCGGCCTTGTGGCCGACGGAAGCCTCGAGATACCGGTCGCGCGCACATACCCACTGGAGCAGGTTCGCGACGCCTACCGCGAGTTGGCCCTGCGCCACAGCCACGGCAAGATCGTGTTGCTGCCCTGAGCCGCGAGTGCTGCGGGCGGCTCGACGGGGGAGGCGACCGCGCCGTGCGGCTTGGCACGCCTGGGCGACCTGCCCGTCGTGTGCGGCCAGAGACGAGCGGATAGGGTCGCTCGACACATCCGAGGAGAGGAGCCGCAATGGCTGTCGGTATCAGAGCGAAGTTCAACGGAGGCACACAGCAGCAGTACGACGCACTTCACGGGCATATGAGCATCGACGCCGATCCGCCGCAGGGCATGATCTTCCACTCGGCCGGCCCGATCGAGGGGGGCTGGGGGGTGATCGACTTCTGGGAGTCGCGCGAGGCGTTCGACAGCTTCGCCCAGAGTCAGCTGATGCCGGCTGCCCACGAGCTCGGCGATCGGGCGTTCCCGGGCCCACCGGAGATCAAGGAGTTCCCGGTTCACAACTTCACCAAGCCGTAGGACGCCGTAGGTGGCTGCCCGAGGTTGAAGGAGAACCCCTCGGGCAGCCGGTTGGAGACCGCGCTGCTGCTTGGGGATGATCGGCTCGGTGGCGCTGTCCGGGGCCCCAAGTCCTAGAGGAGGCTCGCCAAGACGAGGAGCGCGGCGGCGCCACTGAGGACGAACGGGCAGACGCGAAACCAGACGATCGGCGTGCGCGAGCCCGTCGCTGCGGTCAATGCGGCCAGGACGAGGAGCACCGCTGCTATGACCCGGTCGACGAGCTGGGTCGCGGAGTCACCTGAGCCTTCGACGGCCGTGATGATGATTATCAGGGCCCCGAGCGAGATGTGCGTGACGCCCTCGGCGATCCACTCCATGATCAGGATGCGGCGGTTGTCGCGCGTGATCTCACCAAACGACGCCGCGACGGCGCGGGTCGGCGCGAGATGCGCGGCACCCCAGCCGATGAGCACCGCCGACGCGAAGTAGGCCACGACTGCGCCAGATCCCATATGCGCACCATCGCAGCGGTCCTGGGAGCCGCCTCCGTGGTTCTCAACGCTTCCAGACGGTGGATCACCGTGCGACCGGGCGCATCGGCCACGAACAGTCGCTGCCTTCGCTACATCACGGCTGGCGGCGCGGCGCCGTCGCGGGGCCCGAGGGTGGTGATCTTTCCCACATGTTTGACTACGATGAGCGACAGCCAACGCGTGATGCGGTCCGCGAGAGGGGCGAACGGTGTTCAAGCAAGGAGCAGTTTGACGCGATAGCCAAAGCCGCCCCGGGCGTCGTCGTCGGCCCGCGAGAGCCAGAGGCGATAGGCACGGCGGGGCGCGACGCTTCGGCTGGGAGGCAGTGCCGCCCCGAAACCCCGTTGAGGTCATGCTGCGCGTGAGTCTCCGGCAGGCGCAACGTAAGGGCGATGCCGCAGAGATCGAGCGCCTGACGGCGAAACTGGCCGATCTCCAGAGCGGCCATGACGGTACGCCGTCCGCCGAGCCATCGGATCGCCTCGATCGGCTCCAGAAGGTCGCGGATCTGCACGATCACGGGGTTCTCACCGACGCCGAGTTCGCGGAGGAGAAGGCAAGGATCCTCCGCGAGGGCTCACCGCCGTCTGGGTCAGCCCTCGCTTGGTGTGCATGCGGCGGGCCATGAGCTCATCCATACGCAGATACCTCAGCTTCGCCGGCATTGCCGCCGCGCTCGTACTCCGGTGCGCGATGAGCAGTGGCGCGCTGGCGGCCAACCCTCCGGCCGAGGTCAGCCGTCACGTGGTCCCCTACCAGGGGAAGCTGGGTCACCACGGAGCAATCCGGATCGATGTCGCAGCTTCGCGTGCGAGGGTCTGACGGCGCGAGCGTCTATGTCGCCTCCGAGGAAAGCAGCGCGGTGGCGAGCTTCTCGCGTGAGCTCGCGCCGACGTGCGTCGCGCTCGCGAGCAACGTCGGGGCGGGCACGCCCATCGCGATCCTGCTCAGCTGCACGGACCTGAACCTCGATCCGCTGACGCTGGCTTTCGTAGCCACGCCCGCGCACGGCATCCTGGGGGCGATCGACCAGGCGACCGGGACGGTGCTCTATACCCCGGTGGCCGGCTACTCCGGCCCGGACAGCTTCACCTACAACGCCAGCGACGGCACGCTTGCCTCGAACACCGCGACCGTGAGCCTCAGCGTCGCTGCAGCAGCGCCCGGCCCCGTCCCTCCCAGTGCCATCGTCCCCCCGCGCATCACGAGCGCCACCGAGTCGCACAGGACCTGGCGTCGCGGCACCAAGCTCGCCACGCTGAGCAAGGGCGGGCAGAAGAAGCTGCCGATTGGCACGACCTTCACCTTCGCGCTGAACGAGCCCGCGAGCGTCGGCCTCGCCTTCACCCAGGAGGTGGGCGGGCGAAAGGTCAAGGGCAAGTGTGTCGCGCAGACCGGGAGCAACCGCCGCCACGGCGCCTGCAAGCGCACCGTCACCCGGGGGACACTCCGATTCACCGCGCGCGCGGGCACGAACAGGATCTCCTTCCAGGGGCGGATCACCGCATCGAAGAAGCTCAACCCAGGGCGCTACGCACTCGTGATCACCGCGACCAACACCGCCCGGCAGAGCTCCCAGCCGAAGTCGCTCAGCTTCACGATCGCGCAATAGGCGCCAGCGGCGTCGCTCACGCCGGACGACTGCTCTTGCGGGAAAGCCGGCGTCGGGCGTCCGCGAGCCGTCGACGCGGTCGTGGGGGAGACCTCAGCGGCGACTCAGCCGTTCGAGGTAGTCCTTGGCGGCGGCGCGTGACTCCGGGTCGCTCAGCGCGGTGAGCAGCGAGTCGGCGTCGCTCCATGCGCCTGAGGTCGATGCCATTGCGCTACTGGCGGCATTGACCCCGCGCTTGGTTGCCATGAGCGTGAGAGCAGACTTCTGGAGGAGTTGCGCGGCCAACTCCTCGACGTCGTCGTCGAGGAGCTCCTCACCGACGACGCGGTTCACGAAGCCCAGCGCTCGGGCCTCCTCGGCTGTGAAGGGTCGGCAGGTCAGCACCAGCTCCTTGGTCATAGCGGGACCGATCTCGCGCACGAGACGGGGAATCCCGCCCCAGGCCAAGGGGATACCGAGGTCGACCTCGGGAATCGAGAACAGGGTTGTGTCGGCTGCCACGCGCAGGTCGCACGCGGCAGCCAGCACGAGTCCACCGCCGACGCAATGGCCCTGGATGCGAGCGATCGTGATGGCTCGCATCGACTCGACGGCCTCGGCCATCAGTCGGCCCGCGTCGGCCGCTTCTCGCCGAGCGGCTACGCCGGGGTCGGCGCCCGCGAACACGGATACGTCGGCTCCGGAGCTGAACGCCCGTCCCCTCCCGCTGACCACGACCACCTTGACGTCGGCGCGTCGGTCGAACCAGTGCGCCGCGTCGGCCAGCTCGCGCAAGGTCTCGACGCTCAGCGGATTCAGCTTGTCAGGCCGGTTCAGTGCGATCGTGCCCCGGGCACCAACAGCATCCACCTCGATGGTGGTGAAGGACATGCCGCACCCTAGCGCCTCCAGCCGTTGGGCAGGCGTAGTTCTCCGTACTTGCGCAGTGGCTCCCTGCGGATGGAGGGCAGAGCGAGACCTGGGACGCTCGAGCCGCGTCACGGGCGATGTGTGCACACTCGGTCACTGGGAGACGGACGATGGATAGTGAGGGCTACGACTACGACTGGCTTGTCATCGGCTCGGGCTTCGGCGGCAGCGTCTCGGCGCTGCGACTGGCGCAGAAGGGCTACTCGGTCGGTGTGCTCGAGTGCGGCCGCCGTTTCGAGGATGCGGATTTCGCACGCTCGGCCTGGGATGTGCGCCGCTTCTACTGGCTGCCGCGGCTCGGGTTGCGCGGCACCCTGCGCATGAGCGTCTTCAAGGACATGGCGATTCTCAGTGGCGCCGGCGTCGGTGGCGGCAGCCTCGTCTACAGCGGGGTTCACTACCGTCCGCCGGCGAGCTTCTTCAGCGACCCTCAGTGGGCCGGGCTCGAGGACTGGGAGAGGGCCCTCGCTCCCCACTACGACGAGGTCGAACGGATGCTCGGCGTCTCCGACTACGAGCGCGAGACGCTCGCCGACGGCCTGCTGCTGGAGATCGCCGAGGAAGATGGCTACGCCGACACCTTCCGCACCTCGCGCGTAGCCGTCTTCCAGGGTGAGCCGGGTGAGATCGTGCCCGATCCCTACTTCGGCGGCGAGGGGCCGCCGCGCAGCGGCTGCATTGCCTGCGGCTCGTGCATGATCGGCTGTCGTCACAACGCCAAGAACATCCTGACCAAGAACTACCTCTGGCTTGCCGAGCGCAGCGGCGCCCGGATCATTCCTGAGCGGCTGGTGCTCGACATCCGCCCGCTGGGGGCCGCCGACGGATCCGATGGCTACGCGGTCACCAGCGAGCGCCCCGGCGCCCTGCTGGCCCGCCACAGCCGCACGCTCACGGCACGCGGCGTGGTGGTGGCGGCTGGCCCTCTCGGGACGAACGCGCTTCTCCAGCGCTGCCGGCTGGACGGCTCGCTCCCTCGCATCTCTTCGCGGCTGGGGCGGCTCGTGCGGACCAACTCCGAGTCCCTGCTGGCCGTCACCGCGAGCGATGAGCGGTACGACTTCAGCAGCAGCGTGGCGATCAGCTCGAGCATGCATCCGAGCGCCGACGTCCATGCACAGCCGGTGACCTACGGCACCGGCGGCGACGGGGTGGGCATGCTGTTCACGCTCCTCAACGAGCGCGGCGGCGCCGCCCGGCCGCTGCGTTTCGCGCTCACGGTGTTGCGCCACCCCGTCGCCGCCGCGCGCATGCTGAACCCGTTGCACTGGTCGCGGCGCACAGTGATGCTGCTCGTCATGCAGGCGATAGACAGCTCGCTGACGCTGAAGCCGTCGCGCCGCCTCCCGGACGGGACGGTGATGCTCTCCACCGAGTCAGACCCGGAGAAGCCGAAGCCGAAGCCGATCCCGGCCGCCTACGATCTGGCGCGACGACTCGCGGGCAAGATCGGCGGCACCGCGCAGGCGTCCATCTTCGAGTCGGGCTTCGGCATCCCGGTCAGCTCCCACATCCTCGGCGGCGCGGTGATCGGCCGAGACCGCGAGCACGGCGTCATCGACAGTGGCGGGCGGGTCTTCGGCTACGAGCGGCTGCTCGTCTGTGACGGCTCAGCCGTCCCTGCGAACCTCGGCGTGAACCCGAGTCTCACGATCGCGGCGCTCGCCGAGCACGCAATGAGCAAGGTTCCCGCGAAGCGTGACCGGGGCGCCGCTGCCGAAGCCGGATCGCGGTCACCCACACCCGACCCCGTGGCCACCGAGTAGTCATCGGCCTTCTCAGCACCGCGTCTCCCGAGCAAAAGGAAACATCATGTCCAGCGAGAAGATCGCGAAGTACAGGGTCGAGAAGAACAAAGCCGGCAAGTGGTTCTGGCATGAGATCGCCGGCAACGGACTGAAGATCAGCACATCCGGCCAGTCCTTCGCCACAAAGGCAAGCGCCAAGCGCGCGTGTGAAAATGCCAGGGCCAAAGCGGGGTCCGCACCAATAGAGATCCGCGAGGGCTGACGCGCGGAGCCTAGGCCGGCGGCGTGCGCTCGTCGCCGGGGAACGTTCGTGCCTCGTAGCCGCGCCGCGTCGCAGCATCGGCGTCACGCGCCTGGTCGGGCACGAGCCGGCGGTACAGCACGTCGCGCCCTGCCTGGGGCAGAAGCGCCATCAGGCGCGTGAGCAGCGCGACGCGCTGCGGCACGAACACCTCGAATCGTGGTCGCTGCAGCACGCCGGCGACCGCGTCCGCGACATCCTGCGGCGCCAGCGCGGGAACGCCGCCCGGTGCCGTCCCGGCCGCCAGCTCGGTCTCGACCACGACGGGCATCACGACGGTGAGACCTATCGGCGTGCCGCGCAGCTCCTCGCGCACCGCGATGCTGTAGCCCAGCACGGCGTGCTTCGTCGCCGTGTAGCTCGCCTCCCCCGCCACGGCGACCTTGCTCCCGACCGACGCGATGTTCACGACATGGCCGCTGCCACGCTCGCGCATCCGCGGGATCGCGAGGCGCATGCCCCGCGCGACACCGTGGAAGTTCACGTCGAACTGGCGCAGCGCCGCCGCTTCGGGCTCCTCGTCGAAACGGCCGACCCACATGACCCCGGCGTTGTTCACAAGCACGTCGATCGGCCCGAGGGATGCCGTGGCCTCGTCGAGGAACGCACGGAACGACGCCTCATCGGTCACGTCGAGCGCGCAGCCGACCGCCCCGTGGCCGATCTCCGCGGCCGTTGCGCGTGCGGCATCCGCGTCGACGTCGCCCAAGGCCACGCGCGCACCGCGAGCAGCGAGCGTGCGCGCGATCGCCGCGCCGATCCCGCGCGCCGCGCCCGTCACCGCGACGACGCGCCCGGCGATGGGGCGGATGCGCTGGGCCATGTCCGGAAGCTAGCCGATCGTGCCCTCCCGGGCGCTGTTCCGTGTTGATTCTCGGCTCCCGGAGGACGCGAGAGAGGCCATCGTGATGAGCATTGCGAGAGGGTCCGAATTGGCACCGTTGGCGCGGTCGGAATTGGCGCTCGCGTAGGGGCCTGCGGGCGATTACGGTGATGCGGTGCTCCAGCCCAGCGATCTCGATCTGTCGTTGTCTGCCGTCGGTGCCTACCTCGCCGAACGACTGCGTGCGTTTCTTGCCGAGCGGGTGCTCCCCCGGGCGGCTGAGTTGGCACTGGAGATGGACGCGCTCGTGGGTCCCGAGCCGTTCCCGCCGCTCATGGCTGATCTTCGCGAGCAGGCGCGCCAGGCGGGACTCTGGAATCTGTTTCTTGCTCAGCGCGCGCACGGCGGTGGCCTGTCGCATGTGGACTACGGGCACCTGTGCGAGCTGATGGGCCAGGACGAGTGGGCGCCGATGGTGTTCAACTGCCAGTTCCCGGACACCGGCAACATGGAGGTGCTGCTCGAGAAGGGCGACCCCGCCCAGCGGGCGCGTTGGCTCGATCCGCTCCTGAACGGCGCAGCCCGGAGCTGCTTCGCCCTCACCGAGCCCGATGTGGCGAGCTCGGATCCCACCGCAATCCAGACGGTGGCCCGGCGCGATGGCGATGGCTGGGCGATCGAGGGACGCAAGTGGTTCGTCTCGGGGGCAGTGGGTGCATCGCTCTGCATCCTGATGGCGCGCACGGCCGAGCAGGGCGACCGCCACAGACGCCTGAGCGTGTTGCTCGTCCCGATGAACGCACCGGGCGTTGAGATCGTTCGCCGGGTGTCGGTCTTCGGACACGCCACAGGGCCGGGTCACGGTGAACTGCGCTTCGACGGATGCCGGGTCAGCTCCGATGCGCTGCTCGGCGAGCTGGGCGACGGCTTTCAGATTGCGCAGGACCGGCTCGGGCCCGGCCGGATCCATCATTGCATGCGCCAGATCGGAGCTGCCGAGCGAGCTCTGCACCTGGCCACGAGCCGAGCCCGGGAGCGTCCACACGGCGAGGGGACGCTCGCTGACACGCAGCTCGTTCGCGTGCACCTGGCCGAGGCACGGATCGCGCTCGACGCGGGGCGGCTGTTGGTCCTGCGGGCGGCACGGACGATCGACCTCCACGGAAAGCGGGCGGCCTACCGCGACATCTCGATCGCGAAGGTGCACGTGGCACGGATGATCCAGGACGTGGTCGACCGCGCGATTCAGGTGCACGGGGCGCTTGGCATGTCTGACGACTCTCCGCTCCCGCGGATGTGGGTGGTGGGGCGCGCGCTACGGATTGGCGACGGAGCCGACGAGGTGCATCTGCTCACAGTCGCCAAGCACGAGCTTCGGGCCAACGAGCGCGGCAGCGCAGCGCCGCCGGCAAACGCAGGCTAGGACGCAGCTGAGATGGCACGATGGATGGCCGCCGCGGCGCGCCGTGCCGAGGGTAGCGGCAGGGCGCCGTACCCGGCGAGCAGGGCTGGAGGGAGCGGCGGCCCGTGGAGCACGTGCTCGCTCAGGCCGGACAGCCTGACGCGTGACCGCGCGGCAGCGTCCACCACCGCCTGCTCGTGGACGCCCGCCCGAAGCCCGATGATGACGTGGAATCCGCTCGGCGGTGCCGTGACCGAGCAGTCGGGCAGCTCCGCTTCCAGTGCCGATGAGAACGCCTTCGAGCGGCGGCGGTAGCCAGAGCGCAGGCCGCGAAGATGTCGATCGAGCTCACCGTCGGCGAGAAAGCGTGCGAACGCCATCTGGTCGATCACCGGTGAAGCCGGCTCCGTGCCCGCCTTGTGGCGGGCGAGCGTCGTGGCAAGGGCAGGCGGTGCGACGATCCATCCCATCCGCAGGCCGGGAGCGAGGACGCGGCTCACCGACCCGATCAGCAGGCATGAGTCGGGCATTCGGCCCTGTAGCGCCGAGGGCCCTGGACCGCCGTGGTGAAGGTCCGCGTTCGCATCGCTCTCGAGGATGAGCCCTCCATGGTCGCTCGCCCACCCCAGCAGCGTGTCCGTGCGCTCCGGGGAGATGGGCATGCCGAGCGGGTAGTGGTGTGCCGGCTCGACCAAGGCGGCACAGCCCGGGGTGCGTGGCAGCCGGCTGAACACGGCACCGCGCCCATCTACGTCGAGCCATGTGGTCGGCGGCCCGCTCCGTCGCAACGCGTTTGCCAGCGAGGGATAGGCAACGCGCGGCACGGCGATCCGCTTGAGCTCCAGGGCCTCGCGGACCAGGCCGACGGCGGACATCAGGCCCTCGCATAGGACTATGGACTCCGGTCCCGCGACCACGCCCCGAGTCCTGGCCAGATATGCGGCGAGCTCGACCCGCAGCTCGTGGATGCCGCGTGCGGAGCGGTAGCCGAGGGCCCGATCGGGCAGGTCGTGCAGAGCCCCGGCGACCGCGCGGCCCCACGCGACCCGCGGGAACGCGGACAGGTCGGTGATGTCAGGGTGAAGGTCCAGCCGCCACTTCGCCTGCTGCTTGGCCGGCGACCGCGGTCGACTCGTCGCTCTGACGCGTGTTCCCTGTCCCTGGCGGGCCGTCAACAGGCCCTCATGGCGCAGCTGCGCGTAGGCGTCGAGCACGACGTTGCGCGAGACGCCGAGCTCGGGCGCGAGCCGACGACTCGGAGGCAGCAGTGTGCCCGGCGGCAGACCTCCACGGGCGATGAGGTCGCGGAGTCCCGTCTGAAGCTGCTGGCCGAGCGGCGTGGCCGATCGCCGATCCAACGCGATCGGGAGCATGAGATTGGCCCTGGGCATGGACGGAGAATTGGACCTTACCGCACGCGGGGGAGGCGACTACGATCGGGTCTCGCCGCACGAACGCTCTCACGAGGTACACGCAATGCCGTTCATCGACATTCGAGGTCAACGCCTTCACTACGAGGACACGGGTGGTGTCGGGCCGGCGATCGTCTTCTCCCACGGGCTGCTGATGGACGCGTCGATGTGGGACGCCCAGGTGCAGGCGCTCCGTGGCTCTTACCGTTGCATCACCTGGGACGAGCGCGGCCACGGGCAGACCGGCGAGGCCTCCGAGGACTTCACCTACGAGGACTCAGCCGACGATCTCCTCGGTCTCCTGCAATCGCTGGGCATCGCGCGTGCCACGTTGGTCGGGATGTCGCAGGGTGGGTACGTCAGCCAACGCGCCGCAGTGCGGCAACCGGGCATCGCGCAGGCGCTCGTCTTCATATCGACCCAGGCGACAGAGGAGGAGCCTGCGAAGGTCGCGGTCTACGACACGCTGATCGACGCGTGGGAGAGCGAGGGGCTCACGGATGAGCTCGCCGAGACGATCGCCGGGCTTGTCATCGGCTCCGACTATCCGGAGAGCGAGGAGTGGATCGCCAAGTGGAAGCGCATTGACCCCGGGAACCTCCACGCGATCTATGGCGCGCTCGTGACTCGACAGGATTTCACGCCGCGCCTTTCCGAGCTCGACGTCCCCGCGCTCGTGATCTGGGGCGACCAGGATCCGGCAATCTCCCAGGACCATGCCCGGGCCCTCGCCGAAGGGCTGCCACAGGGCACGCTGGAGGTTGTGGCAGGAGCCGGCCACGGCGTCAACTTCACCCATCCCGAGGCGGTCAACCCACTGCTCGAGCATTTCCTCGAGCCTGTCCTCCAGGGCGCTCAGTGACCGTGTGCGGCCGGATCCCTGACGAGATCGCGGCGACGCTCGCGGCGCTCGACGAGTTCATCGCGGCGGAGATCAAGCCGCTGGAAGAGCAGGGGGACAACGCTCGCTTCTTCGACCATCGCCGGGAGTGGGCGCGCACCGATTTCGACAACGACGGCATCCCGAGCAGGGAGTGGGAGCTGTTGGTGGCGGAGATGAGGCGTCGCGCCGATGCTGCAGGCTGGCTCCGCTGGGGGCTTCCCGAGCGGCTTGGCGGGCACGGCGCCTCGAACCTCGAGATGGCCTACATCCGCGAGCATCTGGGCGCCAAGGGCGTTGGCCTGCACGACGACGCGCTGTATGAGAGCTCGGTCGTCGGGAACTTCCCGGTCGTCTCCATGTTCGACTCCGTTGCGTCCCCCGAGCAGCGAGCGGGGTGGATCGAGCCGATGATCACCGGCGAGCGGGCAGTCGGCTTCGCGCTGACCGAGCCGGATCACGGATCCGATGCCACACACATGGACACGCGAGCCGTGCTGGACGCCGCAGGCGGTGGCGAGGAGTGGGTCATCAACGGCGTCAAGCGCTGGATCTCCGCCGCCCACATGGCGACGCATGACATCGTCTTCGCCCGCACCTCGGGCGAGCCCGGCGAGCCCCGCGGCATCACGGCGTTCATAGTCCCGACCGACAGCCCGGGCTTCAAGGTCGAGTTCTTCTGGTGGACGCTGAACATGCCCGCCGACGCCGCCGAGCTGAGCCTGAGCGACGTCCGCGTACCGGTATCGGCTGTGCTTGGCGAGGTCGACCACGGGTTGGCGTCGATCCAGCACTTCGTCCACGACCAGCGGATGCGCCAAGCCGCACTGAGCCTGGGCGCCGGCCAGTACTGCATCGACGAGGCGGTCGACTACGCAAACGTCAGGCTCACATGGGGGCGGAAGCTGAGCGTGAACCAAGCCGTCCAGTTCCCGCTGGCCGAGCTGCACACCGAGGCCGCGATGCTCCGAGAGCTCCTGCACTCGACGGCCGAGATGCTCGACTCCGGTGCGGCGACACGCGTCAGCCACCTGGTCGCTATGTGCAACTACCGCGCGAACCGCCTGGCGTGCGACGCAGCGGATCGCGCGATGCAGGTCTGTGGCGGCGTGGGGTACAGCCGTCACCTGCCGTTCGAGCACATCTATCGCCGCCACCGCCGCTACCGGATCACGGAGGGCGCCGAGGAGATTCAGATCCGCAAGGTCGCGCGCGACCTGTTCGCCGCCCGCCGAGGAGCAGGGCCACGCGACGAGCGCGCCTGGCCCGCCGGCGACCGAGCGTGAAGCGCTGCGGGAGCTTCGCCGGAGTGCGCCCCCGGAGCTGTTCTCATGGCTCGACGAGATACGCCGGATTGGCTATGCGCACGCGGTCTTCGGCGCTGATGCGAAGGTGTTCGAGCACCGCTTCCCGTCTGCCGCCGTTGAGAGGCTCGGCGCGGATCAGATCGATCAGGGCCACCTCCAGGTGCTCGAGATCTCCCTCTAGGCCGAGCAGTCGCTCGAGCCGCTCGCGTTCGCCGGCCCGAACCGATGGGCCGAGCTCGAACTCGCTGCCGGCAACCTGCAGCAGCCGGATCGCGATGAGACTCTCGAAGGCCGCGTAACCGCTCAGGGCCGGGCGCACCGTGCTCGCCAGATACTCGATGACCGCCTCGATCAATTCGCCTGCGGTGGGGGTGTGCTCGGGCATCCTGCTCGAGGATAGTCCCACCGACGGGCCGGCTGAGAGCCAATTCCAAGGATGCCTGAAGGGCCATTCGCCGTGCATGGCGTGAAGCGATAAGAATGAGAGGCCATGCTCGCCGATGACACCGACAGCCTCGCGACGGGACTGGCAGAAGCCCTGGCGAGATCACTTGGCACGGTCGCAATCGAGGGGCTGCGCCGGCTCACAGGGGGGGCCTCGCGCGAAACGTGGTCGTTCGATGCGGTGACCGCGGAGGGCCATCGACATCCCCTCATACTCCGGCAGGACTTCCCAGGCGGCGCCACCCAGAACCCCGACCTGCTCGCCGGCCGACCGGATGCGCTCGACCGGGCAGGCGAGTACGCCCTGCTCGAGGCGCTGCACGCCAGGGGAGTCCCGGTGCCTCGCCCAGTCGCGCTCCCGACGGGCGGCACGCTCACAGGCTGCTTCATCATGGAACGTGTCGAGGGGGAGGCTCGACCGCACGTCCTCGTGCGCGACCCGGGGCTCGCAGCAGCGCGCGATGCCCTCGCCACCCAGCTCGGGTCGACCCTCGCCCGGATTCACGCCCTCGGCGAGCCCGACCTTCCTCCCCTGCCTCGTCGGGCCGTCGAGGAGAAGCTCGCCATCGTCCGAGCCCTCTTGGACCGCGCACCACCGCGGCCGGCGCTTGAGATGGCATTTCGCTGGTGCGTCGAAAGCAAGCCGGCCCCGACCGATCTGCGCCTGGTTCACGGCGACTACCGAACGAGCAACTACCTGGTCGGCCCGGGGGGCCTGCGAGTGGTGTTCGATTGGGAGTTCGCCCACCTCGGCGACCCCCACGAGGACCTCGCCTACATCTGCATGCGCGCGTGGCGCTTCGGGGTCGACGACAACGAGGTCGGGGGCATCGGCAGCCGAGAGGATCTCTACAGCGGATATGAAGCCGCGGGCGGTGGTCCGATCGACCCACTCGCCGTGCGCTACTCGGAGATCCTCGGCCACCTCTTCACCGCAGCCGTGTTCCTGATGCGTGCAGTGCAGTACCTCGACAGCTCCGAGCGATCGCTCGAAGGAGCCGCCATCGGAAGGAGGGTCGCCGAGATCGAGTACGACCTCGTCAGGTTGCTCGAGTGAGCAGCGGACTTGCAGCCAAGGCTCACGGATCATCACGAGCCGTGCAAGATGATCCTCTGCGGTAACCGCGACCGACCCCGCCGCGCCGAGGGACTAGAATGGTCCTACCCGGTCGAGCGGCCGTTCGACCAGAGCGTTCCGCAGTCGTTGCCTCGCAGCACCTTCCGCGTCTCGCAGTGCAGCATGCCGGAGGGGAACAGGTGGCCACGCGGGCCATGATGGGTTCAAGGACGACCAGGGCCTCGGATGCATCACGCCGGATGACCCGGCAAGGACGCGCTCGGAACTCCACAACAAGGGACGTACAGACATGGCCTCAAGCGGCAAGAAGAAGACCACGATGGCAAAGCTCACCCGTGAAAGCAGGCTCCGCGAGCGTCGGCTGGACAAGCAGGCCAAGAAGGACGCGCGCAGGCGGGCGCCGGCAGATCACCCAGACGGGCCCGGCGACACGCTGGACGCAGCGACCGGTGACTCGGCCGAGCCAGCTGCCGGGCAGCCCGCTCTCGAAACTGTCGCCCCGGCGCTCACGGACGCCTGATCCCACCTCACGCCGCGGATTCCGCCGCGGTAGCCCAGCATCACGTACGAGCGCGGCGCGATCCGTAGTCAGCCGCGACGATCCTGCCGCGTTTCCCGGTGCTCCTGAAGCACATCGAGGGGTACCGTCGAAGATGTTCACCGCCGGCCGGTCTCATTTGACTGGTGGGTCCATCTTCAATGAAGATCGTGAGAGGTGAGTAACGATGATTACGAATATACCGTGGACTTTCGTGGTCGTGTTCGCGGCGATCTTCGTGGTGCTACTCGTGTTTGCCGCGGTGTGGCTGATGTCGCCGCCTCCCAGCGTCACCGAAGAGCGCCTGCCGTCAAAGCGCGCTGCGCACGGGCTCCCCGACTGGGGGCCGCCGAGCGGCGAGGTCAGCCCCGATGGGTACGACGAGATGGACGGCGCGTATGCGTCACGTCGTAGCACGCGACCGGCCGAGCCGGTTCACTCATAGGGCGCGTCAGCCGTCGCAGCTGGTGGCACTGACGAAGCCAAGAGTACGGCGCTCGCGCTGACCGCGCCGACGCCTCGGTCCGAGGATCGAGGCCGAGCCGCGCGCGTCGTCCTGTCGGGCGGTGACACCTTCTGGCTGGTCAAGGCTGGTCAACGAAGCCGCGGGCGGCCTCTCCGCCGCTCCGGCGGTGTTCGGCCAGGACAGCCCACCGAATCCCGTGACGCTCGGCGCTGCGGTGGATGCAACAGCGCTCGGCGACGGCGCGGGCGGGCTCTAGGCGCTCGCGCGTGGCAACGACGGCTGGTTCGCCGCGCACGTGGACCGCTCCGGGCAACTCAGCTCCACACCCCGTCCGGCCGGCGCTGCGGACGCGGTGATCGCGCTCGCAGGCACGACCGCCGTGATCGCCTATCGCGCCGGTCCGCATTGCGCCACATACATCGAGCGCCTGCGCCCCAGTGCCGGGCCTCACAGGCCGGCCGGACGAACCTCACGCCACTATCGACCGCGTGCTCGACACCCAGGGGCATCGCCGTGGACCCCGCGAGCGCTGCGGCCTACGTGCTGATGCGCTCAAGTCACGCCACGACGCTCGCCAGGGAGGCGGCCACCCGCAGCACCAGCAGTTGGCGCGGGCCGCTCACCGAGCGGGTCGACGCCGTCGTCGCCGCCGGATCAGACCGCGTGGTCGTGGAGAGCAATGGGCCTCAGCGCGATATCGGTGAACAATGCGGTGGTGCCGCCCCGAGCTTCTCGCAGTCGTACTTCATTCGCGTCTTCCACGGTGTGCACCTCGAGCGAACCGGGCGGCTGGACGCTTCGATCCAGAACTGCTGAGCGATCGTAGACGAGCGCGGTCGGCGCCTAGGTCTGGGCGCGGAAGCGCGAGAAGTCGGGGTCGCGCTTCTCGGCGAACGCGCGCACCCCCTCTTGGGCCTCTTCGGACCCGGTGAACTCGTGCAGGCCGCTGAACGCAAGCTGCCCGACGCCGGCGAGGTGCTCTGTCTCCGCGTTGAATGACGCCTTCAGGAAGCGCAGCGCGGTGGGGGAGAGGGCGAGGATCTCATCTGCATAGCGGCGTACCTCCGCGCGCAGCTCCGAGGCGGGCACGACGCGGTTGACCAGTCCCCACCGCTCGGCCGTCTCCGCGTCGTAGCGGCGGCAGAGGAACCAGATTTCCCTGGCGCGCTTCTCGCCGACGACGCGCGCCAGGTAGCCGGTGCCGAAGCCTGCGTCGAAGGAGCCGACCCGCGGGCCGGTCTGGCCGAACTCGGCGTGCTCCGCCGCGATCGAGAGGTCGCAGATCAGGTGCAGGACGTGGCCGCCGCCGATCGCGTAGCCGTTGACGGCGGCGATGACGGGCTTGGGTATCTCGCGGATCGTTCGGTGCAGCGTCTCGACTTCGAACAGCCCGCTCTCCGATGGGCCGTAGTCGCCGGTCTCGGCGCGCTGCTTCTGGTCGCCGCCGACGCAGAATGCCCGCTCTCCGGCTCCGGTGAGCGCCACCACGCCGACATCTGGATCCGCCCACGCGCTCTTCAGGGCGCTGATGAGCTCATCGACGGTGCGCGCGCGGAACGCGTTCAGCCGCTCCTCGCGGTCGATGGTGATCCAAGCGAGCCCCTCCTGGACCTCGTAGGCGACATCCTCCATTGCGCATCCTCCATTCCAGTCAGGGTTTCAAGCGGCATCGGACGGAGCGCCAGGTCCTCGCGCCCACGCAGCGCCTCACGCCATCGTCAGACCGCCGCTCACCGACAGCGTCTGGCCGGTGATGTAGCCGGCCTGCTCGGAGGCGAAGAACACGACCGCCGCCGCAATCTCCTCGGGCTGGGCCAGCCGGCGCATCGGCACAGCGCGCGTCATCGCTCCGATCACGCGCTCGGCGTCCTCGTGCACGGCGACGATCCCCGCCAGCATCGGCGTGTCCGTCGGGCCGGGGCAGACCGTGTTCGCGGTGACGCCTGCGCGTGCTGTCTCCCGGGCGATCGTCTTGGAGAACGCGATCACGCCCGCCTTCGCGCCCGAGTAGACCGACTCCAGGGAGGACCCGACGCGCCCGGCGTCAGAGCCGATCGACACGATGCGCCCGAACTCGCGCTCGACCATCCCGGGCAGCAGCGCGTGCGTCATCCGCAGCGCGCCCTTGAAGTTCACGTCGAGCACGCGCTCCCAGAACTGCTCATCGGTGTCGACGAACGGCCGCAGCTCATCCCAGCCCGCGTTGTTGACCAGGATCTCAAGCGGGCCAAGCGACCCCTCGGCCATCTCGATGCCGCGCCTGACGGACTCGGGGTCGGTGACATCGAGCTCCACCGCGATTGCGCTGCCGCCAGCGCTCGTGATCTCCGCTGCCACGGTCCGCGCCTCATCGGCGAGCAGATCCGCCACCGCCACCGAACGGCCGTCGCGTGCCAGCGCCAGCGCGACCGCACGCCCGATACCGCGCCCTCCGCCAGTCACGATCGCTGCGCGCGCCTGCGTCATTGACCCACCCTAAGGGAGCAGCAGCTCGTCGTGCGCGCCCACCGCAAGGTCGAAGCGGCCGTCGGGCCACCGCCCACGCCGCAGTAGCGACCAGAGCCTGCTGCGGCAGGCGAGATACGCTGCCGAAATGGGGGACCGGCATCCGCATGCCCAGCTCATTCGCGAGTTTCACGATCGCCAGAATCGCTTCTACGCCGGGGGCGAGCAGCAGCCCGTCGGTGCGCTGCTCGCGGAGGATGTGACGTGGCATGTCCCGGGAAGCAGCGCGCTCGGAGGCGACCATCGCGGTCGGGACGACGTGCTCGGCTACTTCGCCCGGCGGCGCGAGCTCGCCGACGCGACGTTTCGCATCGATGTCCGCGGCGTGCTCTCCGACGGCGAGCGCACCGTGGTCCTTGCGCGAGGGGAGGTGCAGCGCGGCGGTGAGACATTCGCGTGGGGAACGGTGGCGATCTTCCGCGTCGCCGACGGCCGGATCGCCGAGTGCTGGGTGGTTCCCCATGATCAACGCGCGTTCGATCAGATCTGGGCCTCGCCGGCCATCGGGGGCAGCTCTCTGCCTCCCGTCGCGTGACGCCGCTTCCGGCGACGCTCCTCTGACTCAGATCCGGCCTGCGCCGGGGCGGGGCCGGTTCCTCGGCTAGCGCTGATTCCCCAAGGCGACAAGCTTCGCCAGCTCGGCCGGGTCGTAGATCCTGCAGTCGCCGATCTCGATGAGGCGCGCGTAGCCCTCCCTCGTGGGAAGGTCCGTCGTCTCGGGCACCATCACGCCGGGAATCAGCATGTATGGAAATGCCGTGCCGCCCACATGCTCGGCGAGATCGAACGCCACTTGAGGCATCCATTTGCTGTCGTGTGCCTGGCTGGTCTCGCTCAGCAGCCAGGTCGCATAGAGCAGGTCCGACTGGGCCACCACGAAGGAGGGCGTCGGCCTGATCAGTGGCACCACAGCCGGGTCCTCATGGGCGATCTCAACGACGATCGCAAAGGACTTCCCCGGGAAGTACTGGGTGTTCATCCAGATCGGCTGACGCGTTCGGCCGAGCAACTCGATGAACCGGAGCGTTTCTGCACCGTGACCGTCTGTCTCCATGGGCGCAGCCTACCTCGCAGGCCTATCGTCGTGGTGTCATGGTCTGCGGTGCAAACCGGAAAGGGGGCGGGCATCGAGGTGACCGGAGACGGCTCGCGTGAGCGGCGGGGGGAGGAGGGCGAGCAGCGCCCCCGGCGCGGCCTGCCGGCGAGGACGCTCGCCGCACGGCTGCTCGTCGGCCTGGCGGTCTTCCTGCTCGTCGGCTGGGGGGTGGGGGAGCTGTGGCTGTCCATCGTCGGGTCGGCGGACCTGGATGCGGTGCGGGAAGTGGCCGGGCAGCGCTCGCGGGCCTTGACGGACGCGGCGCGCGTGGTGACGTGGGCGGGCAGCGCCTACGTTCTCGTCCCGCTCGCCCTCATCTGCTGCGCGGCGCTCGGCCGCGCGGGCATGCGCCGAGAGGCCGTCGCGGTTGCGCTCAGCCTTGGCGGCGCGATGCTGCTCTCGAACTGGGTCAAGCTGCTCGTGTCTCGGCCGCGCCCGCCGGTCGCACACCTGCAGGTGGTGGCCGGCGCGAGCTTCCCGTCGGGCCACGCCACGCAGGCAAGCGCACTCTGGTTCTCGCTGGTCCTGGCGCTGCCGGCGCTGGGGGCGCCGAGGAGGGTGACCGCGGCAGCCGCTGCGCTCGCCCTGGCGGTCGTCGTGGCGGTTGCCGCTACGCGCGTCTACCTGGGCGTCCACTATCCGGGGGACGTGGTGGCGGGCGTGCTGCTCGGAGCGGGCTGGGCCGTGTTCGTGGCGCGGTGCATGAGACCGTCAAGGTCCTCCGGCGGCGCCTGAGTTGCCGGCTCGCTGCCGGCCGCGATCCGCATCAGCGCGCGCGCGGTCTCCCATGCGCCGTCCGGGATCGCTGCCGACGGCGAGGCGCCCGGATGCGTGCGCGCGATCCGCACCCGCAGCGCCCCGGGCACGGTCTGGAAGCGCAGCGGGGGGTCGAGCGTTGCCGCCTCGCCGTCGATGCCGGCCGCGACGGGGCGGTGGGATTCGACGTCGAAGCCGGGAGCCGTCCACTCGCGCCAGGGGCGATGCAGCGGGCGGGCGCGCCTGAGGCGGCCGCTCGCGCTGGAAACGACCGTGATCCCGGGCCGATGATGTCCGGGACGAGGTCGAGCAGCGTGCGCAGCTTGGCCTCGCGATAGCCCGGGCGCTGCACCGCTTCGGCGTAAAGGCCGAGTGAGACGTTGTTGACGAACACGCGGCCGTTCACGGTGGCCAGGTCCACGCGCCGCTCGCCGCCGTCCACGAACGCGTCGAGAGCCCCGACGACGTCGTCGCGGTTGACGCCGAGATCGAGGGCGAAGTGGTTCCGTGTGCCCGCTGGCACGCATGCGTACGGCAGGTCGAGCTCGGAGGCGATCGCGGCGACGATCGCCTGCGAGCCGTCGCCGCCGGCCATCGCGAGCCCGTCCGCGCCCCCGGCAGTGGCATCGAGCACGAGCTTCTCGAGATCGTCCCCGGGCTGCAGCTCGATCGGCGTGATGCCACGCGCGCGGGCCTCGCGGGCGAGCGCGAAGCGTGTGGCCTTGCCGCCTCCGGACCTGGGGTTGAGGAACAGCACGGGCCGCCCCGGCGCCGTCGCCATGGGCAGTGCGATGTGCAGCCTCAACGCCGCTCGGGAGGCGCCGACGAGCAGCGCCAAGCCCGCGGCGATCAGCACCCCCTCGAACGCAAGGCCATCCACGAACAGCAGCACGACCGCGCCCACGAGCCCGAGTGCCGCGACCGTCGCGCCCAGCACACGCGCGGCTCCGCGCCGAAGGAGGCCGTACCAGGCGGCCGCCAGCGCCAGCGCGACGCATGAAAGCGGCAGCAGAGCACCGGGGAACTTGGCCACCATGGACGTCACGGCGACAGCGAGCAGCGCCGGCAGGGAGAGCATCGCCAGGATCGCCATCGTCCGGCGTCGGCTCATACAATCGCCCTCCTGTGAGTCGTGACGAGATCGACCCCGCTCCTGCCGAGGGTCCGGTGCCCGCGCGCCGGGCCTGGCTGCAGGATGCTGAACGCGTTGACGCTGCACTCTACGCGGCGATCGCGCGCACCCCGACGCCCACGCTCGATGCGGCGATGCGCAGGATCTCGCGTTCGGCCGACTACTCCAAGCTGTCGATCGCCGCGGCGGCGGCCCTCATGCTGACGGGCCGGTCGAACGGCCGTCGCGCGGCTAGGTTCGGACTCGTCTCCGTGGGGCTCACGGCCACCGTGGTGAACGTCGCCGTCAAGCCGCTCAGCCGGCGGCGCCGCCCGGACCGTGTCGCCGAGCGCGTCGCGCTGGGCCGCCACGTGCGGATGCCCATCTCGACCTCGTTTCCCTCCGGGCACTCTGCCGCCGCGTTCGCGTTTGCGACAGGAGTCGGCCATGTGATGCCGCAGGCAGCCGTTCCGCTGCGCGCGCTCGCCGCGCTCGTCGCCTACTCGCGGGTCCACACCGGCGTCCACTATCCCGGAGACGCGGTCGTCGGCTCCCTGATCGGCACGGCGGTCGCACAGATCACGACCCACGAGCTCGAACATCGACGACATCGCCGCTAGCGCCTGCGCCGGGCATGGATTGTGGGGGAGCGTCGCGCGAGCACGAGCGTCCATCTCAGTAGGCCGATCGCGGCAGCGTCGCTTCCAGCCTCGCGGAGAACGCCGCGGCGCTCTCGCCGGGGCGGGGCCAGATCGGGGCCCCGATCGCGATCGCCGCGATGCTGCGCGGCCGGCGCGTGCGGGCCCTCCGGCCGAGACCGCTCAGCGTCACGGGCACGACCGGCGCGCTCGCGCCGACGCAGATCCGAGCGGCGCCGAGATGTGCGGGGGGCGCGACTCGCGCCGCGATCGTAGACATGTGGTGCTATCCAGCACGCGACGCCGCGGCGGACCATGGCGACTGCGCTCACGATGGTTCCCTCGCCTGTCCAGAGGACGCCGTAGGTGTCGAGGACCCATCCAACGGCGGGGATCGATCGCCACCGCCCGCTCGTGATCGGAACGACCCGCGGATAGAGCGACACGGCGACGACGCCGTCCCAGTAGCTGTCGTGGTGAGAGACGAGCACGCAGCCCGACAGTGGAAGCTCGCCGGAGAGGGAGATGTCAAACCGCGTTCTCATGATCGTCGCGACGAGGCGCGCGAGGAGGGAGATCGCCATGCGCGCCGAGTTGGACGAATGATGATCGCCATGCTCGCGCAGGCGATGGGCGCCGGCATCCAGCGGCGCTCCCGTGAGGAGGTATCGTCAGGCCCGGCCCCCGGGGGGCCGGGCCGCATCCTCAGCGGCGCCCATGCGCCGTCCCCCTGGCCGGGCTCATGTCGTCTCGTAGATCTCCGGCTGCCACAGCACCTCGACGGGCGGTAGCCCGAACGCGGCTGCGGCGGCGCTCGCACCGGCGGCGAGGCCTTCGCGGATCACGTTGACTGAGCGCATCGCCCGTGGCATGGGCGCGCGGATGGGCGCGCCGCATCTGCGCGTAGGTAGAGCGCCGCAGGCGCTTGGCGGCCGGGCCCCGATGCAGTGCAGCGGCCGTGCCCCTAGATTCGCGAGGTAGCACTCGGGCCAGGCCAAGGAAAGAGGCGAGGCATGCGCTGCATCGGACCGAAGGCATTGCTCTCGCTGGTGACGATGGCCGTTGTGCTGTCCGCCGCCGATGCGGCGCTCGCTGCGCGGCCGCCGGTGCTGCGCAGCCATCCTCAGCCGCCCTTCGGCTCCTCCCACCGGCCGGTCTGCCGAGCGGTTCCGCCCGGGCGAGCTCGCTGCCTGGCCGAAGTCGTGACCGTCGCGGGCGCCGGGAGCGGTGCGGCGGCCGCCCCGCTTCTCAGCCCCGGGCCGCTCGGCTTCGGGCCGGCCGACCTGCAGGACGCCTATGGAGTCGTCAGCGAGGCCGCCTCCGCGGGCGGCACGCAGACCGTGGCGATCGTCGACGCCTACGACGACCCCACCGCCGAATCCGACCTGGCCACCTACCGCTCGCGGTACGGCCTGCCCGCGTGCACGACGGCCGGCGGCTGCTTCCGCAAGGTCGACCAGCGCGGAGGCGGCAGCTATCCGCCGCCCAACCGGGAATGGGAGAGCGAGATCGCGCTGGACCTCGACGCCGTCTCGGCGATCTGCCCGCACTGTCACATCCTGCTGGTGGAGGCCGACAGCAGCTTCACCTTCGATCTGGCCGTGTCCGCCAACGAGGCCGCCGCGCTGGGTGCCACGCAGATCTCCAACAGCTACGGCGGCCCGGAGTTCGCGAGCGAGACCAGCCTCGACGCCGACTACAGCCACCCCGGCGTCGCCGTCACCGCCAGCTCCGGCGACAGCGGCTACGGGGTGCAGTACCCGGCAGCGTCGCGGTCCGTGACCGCGGTGGGGGGTACCTCGCTGACGCCGGCTCCGGGCGCCTCGCGCGGCTGGGCCGAGTCCGCCTGGGCCGGAGCGGGGAGCGGCTGCTCCCAATACGAGGCGAAGCCAGCCTGGCAGCTGGACATCGGCTGCTCGAGCCGCACCGTCGCCGACGTCGCGGCCGTCGCCGATCCAGCGACGGGAGCCGCGGTGTACTCGACCGTCGACGGTGGCTGGGCCGTGTATGGCGGCACCAGCCTGGCCAGTCCCATCGTCGCCGCCTACGACGCCCTGATGGGGTCGGCGGCTTCGTCGCCCCAGTACCCCTACTCGCACGTGAGCTCGTACTTCGACGTGACGTCCGGCAGCAACGGGCTCTGCGGCGGTAGCTACCTGTGCAACGCCGTCGCCGGCTACGACGGCCCGACCGGGCTCGGCTCGCCGCATGGCGCGGGCCTGGACCGGGCCCCGACCGCGGGCACCGGCGCCGCGAGCGGCGTCAGCCCGTCTGGAGCAACGCTCAACGGCACGGTCAACCCGAACGGGAGCGCAACCGAATACAGCTTCGAATACGGCACGAGCACCTCCTACGGCTCGACCACGTCCACGACAGCCGTCGGCTCGGGCTCGATCGCACTCACGGCCTCCAAAATCGTGTCGGGCCTGTCGGCGGGCACTACCTACCACTTCAGGATCGTCGCCACCAACGGATTCGGCACGCACGCCGGCAACGACAACATCTTCACGAGCGCCGGACCGCCGGTGCCGGAAAACACGGTGAAGCCGCACAGCGTGGGCCTGCCGGTCGTCGGCGCGGTGCTGACCTCATCCACCGGCACCTGGACGGGGCTGCCGGACAAATACGAATACCAGTGGTACCGCTGCGTGCCGGCGGAAAGCTGCATTCCGTCGCCGATCAAAGAAGCGACCGCTTCCACGTACACCGTCGGAACCGCTGACCTGGGCGGCTGGGTCTACGCGTTCGTCCGCGCGCACAATGCGAACGGCTTGTCGGGGTTCGTCGTCTCCGACAACAAGATCGGCCCGATCGCGGCGCCCGTGCCGGCCAACACCGCGGCGCCGCACGTCACCGGAGCCGGCCGGGTCGGTTCGACGCTGAATGTCTCCACGGGCATGTGGAGCGGTGCACCGAGCGCCTACGCCTACCAGTGGTGGCGCTGCGTGTTCATCTCCGGCGGCGGCTGCCTGCCCGCGCGGATCAGCGGGGCGACCTCGCCCGCCTATGCGCTCGCCGCCGGTGACGTGGGCACCATCGTGTGGGCGACCGTGCGCGCCCAAAACACCAACGGCTCCTCGAGCTTCGTCAACAGCGACAACGCGGTCGGTCCCGTCACCGCAATGGGGGCGCCCACGAACACGGGCAGGCCGCACGTGGCCGGCGAACCGCTCGTGGGCGCCGCGCTGACCGCGTCCCCGGGCGCCTGGTCGGGCTCGCCTGACGCATACGAATACGAGTGGCTCGACTGCATGCCCGCTTCCGGCGGGGGGTGCGTGCCCAGCCACGTGGGCGCAAACGCGCCGGGCTACGCCGTCGGCAGCGGGGACCTGAACGGATCCCTCTACGTGGCGGTTCGCGCGCACAACGGCGGCGGCTGGTCGAGCTTCGTCGTCTCCGACAACGCGCTCGGGCCGATCACCGCCGCTCGCGCTCAGCAGACGGTTCTCGCGCCGTCGATCACCCGGCTGGCGATCCGTCCGGGCGCCTTCCGCGCGGCGCGCCGGGGCGCCAGCCTCGCCGTCGCGACGGGCGCGCTCGTCACGTTCGCCCTCAGCCGCGCTGCGTACGTCACGTTCACGATCGAGCGCGCGGCGTCGGGCCGGCGCGTCGGCGGGC
>OCZT010000440.1_pt1 | contig 40923 bp, 28 predicted proteins | sample 1539031 | NCBI WGS metagenome assembly OCZT01 (sample SAMEA3539308, study PRJEB22396) | soil metagenome | biome: tundra; feature: field; material: soil | place: USA | collected 2010-05 | depth 0.15 m
CTCATCTGAACACCACTTTAATCTGAAGGACAAGACATTAGGAATTATTGGTGTGGGAAATGTCGGATCAAAGGTTGAAAAGTTTGCACGAAGTATTGGGATGAATGTATTATTGAATGATCCTCCCCGGGCAAGGATTGAGGGGAAAAAGAATTTTCACAGCCTGAATACAGTTTTGTCTGGGTCTGATATACTTACTGTTCATGTACCTCTGAATATTGTTGGGGAAGATCAAACCTGGCATCTTTTTAATGAAGTGAGTTTTAAAAAGATTAAGAGGGGAGCATGGTTTCTAAATTCTTCCCGCGGTGAAGTGACTGACACATGTTCATTAAAGAAAGCGCTTAATTCGGGTATGCTCAGTGGAGCTGTGATAGATGTATGGGAAAATGAACCGGATATAGATTCTGAACTTTTGCAGCAAGCTTTTATTGCCACTCCCCATATTGCCGGTTATTCAACTGACGGTAAAGCCAATGGAACATCCATGGTTGTCAACTCCTTAACCAAATATTTTAATCTTCCGTCAGAAAACTGGTACCCGTCCAATGTTCCTCCTCCTGCTTCTCCTTATATATCAATTGATTGTAACAATAAAACTGATGAAGAAATAATCAGGGAAGCCGTAATACATACTTATAATATAGATAAAGATAATTCCATGTTACGTATTTCTATACAGAATTTTGAAAAGCTTAGAGGTGATTATCCTGTCAGACGCGAGTTTACTTCCTACACAATAAACTTAAAAGGTGGAACAGAAAAAGTTCGGCAAACAATGAAATCTATTGGATTCAGGATGAAAGTCTGATTGTCTTACAGTATCTTAGTCTCAAAGTCTCTAAGTCTTTCTTACTTTTGTCTTTTTACTTTTATCTTTTGTCTTTAAGACCTATACCGGAACCAGTTTCCTTGCCATGGCAAACTCTTTCACCTGGAAAACAAACGCCTGAAGTTTGGTATCAAGTGATACTGAATCCTGACCATCGTATGCTATATTGATAAAAGGAATATTGTTATGGTCTTTCCTGAAGGAATCGCTGACTGAGGCTACCAGTGTTCCCGGCATACAGGTAAATGGCAGAATGGCAGCAATACCGGAAACGCCGTGTTGTGTAAGAGCTATTGATGTGCCAATTGCAATTGCCGGGTCGCCATCATAAAACTGATTAACGTACTTATTGCATAAATTTAACATATCGTGAAGGGATACGTCTTTCTCATGATCGATAAATTTTTCAATACCGCGGAGGAGGGAGGATGCAATTACTTCCTGTCCAAATCCCTGAATTTTAGATTTGACAATTCCTCTTTTATCATTCTTCCACCTGCTGTCGCGGGTAAATCGATAAGTAGAATAAGTTAACCATTCAGAGAATGGAGCGACAAACACTTCGACACCAAGGTCTTCCAGTCGGTTTGAAATATTACCATTGCAGGTTGCATTATCTCGCATAAATATCTCACCTATTATTGAAACTACAGGTTTCCTATGGCTTTTATCGACCCTTATTGACATATAATCATGAGCAATTTCCACGAGTGTCTTGTGCAGACCACCTGTCCCGTTTTCTATACATTTTACAAGTCGCGATATTGAATCATCGTAAAGCCTGTCTGAGTCACCTTTGTTTATCTCGTATGGCCGGGTTTCCCTGTGGATTTTATGGAGGTAGTCGGCAACTACAAATCCCTTCCATGCATTTATCCTGAATTTTTGTCCATGTTCACCTGCAACATCTTCATATGATGTATCATTCGATGGGGTAATAAGTTCAGCTTCTTGAAATCCAAGCCTGTCAAATAGAATCCTGTGAAATTGATTATACTGACCAAACCGGCAGGGACCATTATGATCGGGCATAAAAAAGCTCATTTTTGAAGGATCTGCACCAGGCTCCATGAGCTTTTTGAGAAAACTGCCTGTTGTACATATCATAGGAAAGCACTCCTTTGATGAGGTATATTTTCTTCCCAGTGCTAAATCCTCTCCGGTCTGTTTTGGAAGCACTTCTGAAGAAATACCGCAGCTACGCGCTGCAGCAGCAATCATATAGGCACCATCGTTCATGTATGGAAAATACATCACTCTGTCTTTCTGAGGTGAGGCCGGACTGGGACGTGGTCTGAAGATTGTTAAATTTTTCTTATCATTTTTTTCTGAACCACTGAGACTGTCGAGAAAAGCTTCAATTCGGGTTATCATTCCTGCATCAGCTGAGTGTTCATCAATCTCGAGATGGAGGAACGGTTTGCATTTTAACTCTTCCGTAACATAATGCCAGATAAATGAGTCGGGACCGCAACGGAAATTGCTGATATATACTGCATGGAGCCAATCGTTTTTTGCCACCATTTGAGCTGCAGCAATAAGCTTTTGACCGTTCGGCCAATACATATTTCTATAGTTTGCAAAAATATTGTAAGGAGACAGATCCAGCATATCCAGAGGGATAGGCATAACATTCTGGTTTATAAGTTTTTCAACGAGACCCAGATTGAGGTGTTGATCTGTACTGTTATAAGGTCTCCCCAAAAGCACCACCGGTCTGCAGTTTTCAGGGATAGAATTAAGTACCTCTTTACCATAATCTATAAGCCGCTTTTCAAATGAAGTTTGCACTTTATCAGCCTTAAGAACAGCTTTTCTGATCTCTGTCTTATTTATTCCAAATTTCTCATTGAAATAGTCAGACATCTCTCCTAAAAGAGCCCTTTCGAAAAACCTGAAATGAAGTGTTGGAACAAGAAGTTTTGATTCATCAACTTTTCCCCTTAGAGCAGCCTTTATCATGAAAGGATATGACTGTATCCACGGACAGTTACAGTTAGATGTATTATTTCCTTCCTTCTGTTTACTATTAACAATGAAGGGAAGAAAAATATAGTCAACTTCTTTCTCGATGAGATCTATAACATGGCCATGCATCAGTTCAACCGGGAGACAGGTTTCGGTATTGATTGTTTCAATTGATTTTGTTAAGAGAGATTTATCCGATTCTTTTGAAATTACTACTGTAAACCCAAGTTCTTCAAAGAAGGTTTTCCAGAAGGGAAATTGCTGATAGAATACCATCAGGGCCCTTGGAATTCCTATAGAAGTTGAGTTACTGTAGTTTTTTTCCACAAACCCGTCCATCAACATTTCGGTCCTTTTTGTAAAAAGATTAGGGATGTTGTTATTTACCTTTTTTCGATCGTCGGTTTCATATTTTTCACAACGCCCTCCATAGTATAATGATTTCTTCTCACCTTCTATTTTCAACCGGCTGATTTCACAATGATTAGTACATCCCTGACAAATAAACCTGCTTACCTTATAGCTTGCATTTCGAACACCAAAACCTTTGAACCTGGTTTTTTGACCTTCTGTCATCGATCTTTTTGCCAGTATTGCAGCACCGATAGCTCCGGTCACATCAAAATGAGGAGGAATTATAATATTCTTTCCAACAACCTGTTCGAAGGCAGCAACTACTGCTTTATTGTTTGTAACACCGCCCTGAAAGAAAATTTTATTGCCTATTCGCCTGTCACCAACTACTTTTTGGAGATAATTATAGACGATGGAATAAGCTAGTCCCCCGACCAGATTTTCATTTCTGGCGCCCTTCTGCATAAATGAGTTAAGATCCGATTCCATGAAAACGGTGCAACGGTCACCAAGTTTTACCGGACAATCGGAACTGAGCGCCATAGAACCGAATTCCTCTACAATATTGATATTCAGTTTTTCAGCTTGTTCTTCAAGGAATGATCCTGTACCGGCAGCACATACCTTATTCATTTCAAAATCAACCACAACACCATTCTCAATGCTGATATATTTTGAATCCTGTCCGCCAATTTCGAATATAGTATCGACTGTTGGATCGTAATCAATTGCCGCAGTTGCCTGGGCAGTAATTTCATTTACAATATTATCGGCGCCGATAAAATCCCCGGTGAGGTAGCGTCCCGATCCGGTAGTACCGGCTCCCAGCACAATAATATCTTCGCCAACCTCATCATAAATCTCAGTCATACCTTTCTGGATGGCTTCAAGCGGCTTCCCGGCAGTTGGCAGATAACGTCTTGCAACCACCTTGTGCATTTCATCTATAAGAACCACATTTGTACTCAGAGAGCCAATGTCCAATCCCAGGTAAACGCCTACTCTGTCTTTGCCGTTTTTGACGAAATTGACCACTTTTCTGTACTCAGCCAAAGATTCCTTAAGAGGAGGGAGGCTTACAAACTCAGTTGCCGCACCGTTGAGATATTCCTCAAGTTTTGCAATACCGGGGAAATGATTCATATTCAGCTTATTGGTGCGTGCATAATACACAGCGCCTATTGCACCCATAGCCGAATGATGTGCAGGGATTATAAGTTCACCATCAGCGAGGTTTAGAGTCTCACGGAAAGCCCTGACCATCCCTGTATTTGCTGCAACACCCCCGGAAAAGACTACAGGTTTTCTGATCTCTTTGCTTCTTGCAACATTACTGCGAAAATTTCTGGCTAATGCAAAGCACAATCCTGCTACAATATCATGAAGGGGTGTTGCTATCTGCTGGTGATGGATCATATCACTTTTTGCAAATACACTGCAACGGCCTGCTATCCTTGGAGGATCAACAGATTTAAGTGCCATCAGACCAAATTCATTTTCAATAGGAACACCTATCCTTCTTGCCTGTTGGTCAAGGAATGACCCTGTCCCTGCAGCGCATATGCTATTCATTTCGAAATCAACCAGCCTGGAGTGTCCGTTTTCAGGGTTTTTCTCCAGAATTATAAGTTTAGAATCTTCTCCGCCAATTTCAATAACTGTTCTTGCACCCGGATACAATATGCCCGTTGATGTTGCCTGTGCAATTATTTCGTTGACAAAAACTCCTCCAATAAGGCCGGTAGCAAGCTTCCCTCCTGTACCTGTAAAAGCAATTCCTTTAATTGTTTCGGAAGAGTATTTTTCCAGCACAGTGGATAACCTGTCTCTCAGAACATTAAAAGGCCTTCCATGAACATAATCATAATGCTCTTCTAAAATATTGTTATTTGCATCAAGAATGACAGTATTCAGGGAGACGGACCCAATATCAAATCCCACATAATAATCAGTTGAAGATGATCTGGCGGGGAATGATTTAGGAGCCATAAAAAGAGGTATTGATCAGGTTAAAAAAGATTCTCTTGGAACAGAATACTTAGGATTCAAATATATTAAAATCCTTCGTAAGAATCAATCTAAATAAATGCAGTTATGATATATATCATTTTTATATTTGTTATAACAGATTCATTGTCAGATATATTAATTTAAGAATATTTTATATATAGAATATTAATATTATTAATTATTATATTTTCAAATTTTCTCATTTTCAAGTTTTCTAATTCCTTTTTTAAACCCAATCTTCCTTAAGTAACTCCCCATTGATTCCTACAATCATCTTCTTTATTGGAACTTTTCTGGAAGCGGTACCCAAAGCTGTTTTTACCATCTGTAAGAGTCCGCCGCAGCAAGGGACTTCCATCATCATAACAGTTATGGTATTCACTTTAGCAATATCAATCATGGCAGTCAGTTTTTCAATATAAGAATCAGTTCCCTGGTCAAGTTTTGGACAGGCAATCGCAAGAGATTTCCCTTTTAAATATTTACTGTGAAAGCCACCCATGGAGAATGCCACACAGTCAGCAGCCAGCAAAAGATCTGCACTTCTGAAATAGGGAGCGTTCGGATTAACAAGATGCATCTGCACTGGCCATTGTCTTAGTTCCGATGGCTGATTGGCATCCGATATATTGTCATATAGCTTTGACGGTTTTTCAATAACCATTGTTCTCGATCCCGGACAACCGCCTCCTTCATAATGAGGTTGAGATTGAGGTTGAGGTTGAGGTTGCTGTTCCATTACGGGTGTTTCAATATATGGTTCCGCATCCCTGGTCTCAATTGTAATTGCTCCTTCAGGGCAATAACCTATACAGGCACCAAGTCCATCGCACATCAGTTCGCTAACAAGTCGTACCTTCCCATCTATTACCTGAAGTGCACCTTCGTGGCAGTTTGGAACACACTGTCCGCAACCGTTGCAAAGTTCCTCATCAATTTTCAGAATATCCCTTTTCATGTAACATGTGTTATAAGTTTTCTTCTGCAAAATTAAAGAAATACAATAAAGTGAATTGTAACATATGTTACAAAATGGGGAATTTTTAGGGAGACCTCTGTATATCGCAGAACCCCCTTTTTATTTACCCTAAAGAGGGGGAAAATATTCTGAATTCTAGTATAATTCAACTTAGAAGGAGAGAATTTTCTCCCCCTTGGGGGAAATGCCGCGAAGCGGCAGAGGGGTTTTAACTTCTTAAACAGAATCCATTTTGGGGAGATGCCAGAGAAGCAATCTTCAGATCACATCCTGAAATATACTTGCAGTTATTTATTATTTTTACAAAAAAAACATGGACTATTCACTGCTTTCTAAAGCTCCTCTGTTCAAAGGAATGACTCCCGACGAAGTTAAAATTATTCTTTCCGCTGTGCCTTTCAGAGTAAAGAAATTTCAGTCAGGATTAATGATATCTCAAAGCGGGGAACCGGTTAATGCACTGATAGTTGTAATAAGCGGTGTTGTGAAGGGCGAAATGATTGACTATGAAGGCAGGGTAATTAAAATAGAAGATATTCCTGCCCCTGGAACTCTCGCTTCTGCATTCATGTTTGGAAGCAGAAACTGGTTCCCAGTAAATGTAATTGCCGTCTCGGATGGAGAATTGCTTCTAATCGAAAAACCTGATTTTCTTAAATTGTTAAAGAAGTCTGATACGCTTTTAGTTAACTTTCTTGAATTGATATCGAACCGTTCCCAGTTTCTCTCTGAGAAAATAAAGTTCCTGAATTTCAAAACAATAAAGGGTAAACTGGCAAATTACATCCTTGAAAAAGCCAGAAAGGAATCGGTATTGGTTACTCTCGGTATGACACAGAATGAACTTGCTGATTTTTTTGGTGTCGCCAGACCTTCGGTGGCAAGGGCGCTTGGCGACCTTGAAAAAGAAGGATATATTGACGCTAAAGGCAAAAACATAAGGATAATTAATAGAATAGGGTTGGCGGATTTGACAATTGACTGATTATTATTTCTTTTCCGGCACAATAGATCCTTTTACGATCGGAAGGGTAATTATAAAGCAGGTACCCTCACCTTCCTTACTTTCAACGACGATAATGCCATTATTTATTTTCACTAATTCATAACAGAGTTTTAGCCCTAATCCTGTTCCTTTCTCATTCTCAGTGCCTGGTGTACTTTCAATTTCAGTTGCTGTAAAAAGATATTTTTGCTTTATTTCAGGAATACCGATTCCATTATCGCATATCTTCAGCATTATACGTTCGCCATTCTGTGTTTTGTCCTTAAGCAGGATACTTATTCTTCCTCCGCGGGGTGTATATTTTACGGCATTTGAGAGCAGATTTCTTATTATTATATCAAGCAGATCTTTATCAAAGTATGCAATTGAATTCCCAACCTGAGTGAAATTAACTGAGATTTCTTTTTTGTCGGAAGTTTCTTTAAATATGCTGAGGTTTGTTAGTATAATATCCGCCAGATCGCGTTTTTCGGGAGAGAATTTTATTTTATCCTCCTGATCTCTGCCCCATACAAGCATATTCTCCAGCAGACTGATTACAAGTTGTGCATACTGTATACTTGAGTTGGCAAAAATATCGTATTTCTCTTTGTATTCTTTCTCCTTAAGAAGATTAAGCATGTAAAGGATATTCACCACGGGGCTTCTAAGGTCGTGCGCGATTACAGAAAAGATCCTGTTTTTAAGTTGAATTGTATCAGATAACTGTTTGTTTTGCTGAGCAATCATAGCGTTCTGCTTTCCAATTTCTTCATTCCTGTTTTTAAGCTCCTGTGTTCTTTCATTAACAAGTAGTTCGAGGTTCCGATTCACAAAAGCCAGCTCATTCTGCAGTTTTTCCTTTTCAAGAAATGCTTTTATCCATTTATATAATAGTATAGCCGCCTGTACGAATACAAAAAGAACAATGATATAAGTAAGTGAATATCCTATGGCGGTTGCTTTACCGAGTGATACTCTCATGTCGTGCAATCCACCCACTAACAGGAGAATGAAAGCTAAAAAATAAGCAATGTCCAGAGCATTTTTTTTCAATGATCCCCTGAAGCTCATAAATAAAAGATAAGAGATGACCAATATCATGATGGGATAGTACACAATTGTCGAGTAACTGAAGATCCTTACAGGAAGAAAAAGTGTCATTATAAATGCAAGAGAGAAAATTATTGTGATAAACCAGGCGATTAATCTGAATATTTTCGAAGGATAGAGATTCATAACATACCAGACTAATCCGATCAGGATAAGAAAAAGACCCAGGTATTCAAATCTGACTACCCAGACCCATCCCATGTTGACCAGGGTGAGAATAAGATAATGGGACGTAAAAAGTGGTCTGAGTGCCAGGCAAATAGTTGTCATGCTGAAAAATACCATTATCTTTTCCTTTGGTGAAATAATGAAGAAGAACAGGAAAAGGAGCGAGAATCCTAAAAGCAGGCTCATTACAGACCATTCTACAGCCCAGCTGTTAGCCAGTTGTTTCTGAACATCGCTGAATGTTCCTAACTTTACAGGTAACCAGAACCCGCCCCGACGATGGTCATAATTGGAAACATTTATTATTATTCTCATTGAATCAGATTCCGGATTAATCCTGAAAAAGTTTCTTTTGTATTCGGGCTTTGTTTCTTCAGATGACTTTCCGGGAATCCCGTTTCCACCAAGATATTTCCCATCAAGGTAAATATCGTAAGAGGAATCAAAAACAGGAAGATCAATGCCCAGGGGCTTCTTAAATCCTTTTGGAAAGAGTACAGTCAACCGGTAAGTTGCATAACCAAATTTTTCAGTTTTTACCGATGCACGCGGGTAATCTGTCCAGTAAGATGGCACATCACCGTAGTAATCAGGTTTATAATTCCCAGTAATAAAGTCGATGGGGTGCAACATTTTTTTCCAGTAAAATTCCCATTCTCCGTTGAGCTTAATAATAAAATGATCGCTATTACCGATTTTCCGTAGATCGAGGACTCCCTTGATGGCTATCGGAGAAGTCTCTTTTGCCTCAAGGGTAATTGCATAAAGAAGAAATAGAACCACTGAACAAATCGTCCTTATTCTCATCTCAAATTGGCCAAGGGTTTAGAATACAAATATAAATCTTTAATTATAACAAAAAAGAAAGACACCGGGCGGTGTCTTTCCTCAATTAACCTAAACCTGATCGTTGAAGTCGCCGAACGGCGATGTAGAGAAATTAAAATTATTGTTAAATTAAATTTTTCTTTAACTGCTTATTTAAAACTATAACAAATGAACTATCATAATGTTTATTTGTTTTTTATTTTCTTATTTCTTATTTCTTATTTCTATTTCTTATTTCTATTCAATATATAGACGTTTGGCAGCGCAAATTGTTGCACGGTTTTTTGTTAATGATTTGTTAATCATATGTTAAATTTATGTATATATTTGATATGCAAGTATATATATTTGTATAATTACGATTTCCTGAAGTGAAAAATTGGAGAAAAATTTGGGTTTTAGTTCTTTATGATTAATATTCATAATTTCAGATTCACTTATTATTTTAATCTGAAAATCAGGGAATCGATACTATACGCTGCAAAAATTCCTAATCCACCCGTAATATTTGAATAGACAGGGGATGGCTCGGTAAATGGATCATCCCCACTATTGTAGTTATCGAGTGATTTTTTATAATCGTAATAGGCTTTATCAGTATTTAATAAGTACACTTTCAAAAATGAAGAATCAACTTCACTGCCAACTCCAATTGGTTGAAGTGTTATCATGGATCTCTCCCCGTCTTTACCCTTATCAGTAAAATATGCTTTTTCAGGACCGGAAATCTCAAAAACCGAGGGGGTTTCAGACCATTTTGAAATATAGGTAATCTGTTCGCAATAAAACATATAATAATTGTCTATACCCTGGGCATCAGTAAAATAAATATCTGCATTAATATATGTAAAGCTCCCATAGGCAGGAGTGTAATTAACTGTCAATGACGTATCTACTTCAAGTGAAAGATTCCTTTTTAACGGCACTGTGCATGAAGCTTCAGCAGCCAATCCTTTATCTGTTTTAACATTAATTGTGTAAGTTTTCCCCTCAATTATCGGATAATCCGAAGATGTAAATCCGTGTAATAATTGAGCTGAATCGAGGGACATTTCATTTGTCCCATCGGAAATTGTTGCTGTCAGAGTCCCCATTGACTGAGGTAAATACCTGTTCCCATACAGGCTGAGATTTTCTGAGATTATTATCTGGTTCACTTTGTTGTCGGGGGAAAGAAATCCGGATATAACTATTTTTTGATTGAATTTAGGGTAACTTATATTATCAACTTCCTTATCGCATGAAGCAAATATTATAAGTGGAAATATCGGAGCCAGTAATTTTGTAAATATTTTTCTCATAGACTAGAATTTGAAAGAATATGTTACAGACGGTATAACCGGAAACAGACTTACCTGTCTTAATATTCCATAGTCAAGTAATAGCAGAGTTCGCTTTGGACCATCATACACATACGTAGGTACGATCTTTGTATCATTATAATAATAGAATGGATTCTTCCGGTTATAAGCGTTATAAACGGAGATTTCCCATATCCGTTCTCCCCATTTCTTCGTCTTATGGAACTGAATTCCCAGATCGAGCCGGTGATATGGAGCCATTCTGAAATTATTTTTTTCAGTTAAATCATTTACATACATGCCATTAGGAGTACCTGGTCCTGTCCACATTGTAGGCATCTGATACGAATCAGGATATGGCTGATAAGAATAGTATTGTGAAGCAGGAAGGGTCACAGCATTTCCAGTCCCGTAAACCCATGTTCCTGAAAGTGTTATATGATCATTTAGCTTATAAGTTGCAACAACTGAAATATCATGTCGCCGGTCGTATCTGGCAAAAAACTTCCTTCCGAAATTTATTGAATCAAACTGCATCTGTGTCCACGATAATGTATACCCTATCCATCCTGTTAACCTGCCTTCTTTTTTCTGAAGAAGGAATTCTACCCCGTATGACCATGCATGACCGCTTGTCACATTGTTCTCCCAGTTAATATATGATGCTGCACCCGGATCATCAAACGTCAGGAAGGTAGCTCCCTCTTTATATTCCAGTGTATTATTCATCTTTTTGTAATATCCTTCAATTGAAAGAGTGAGATCCTTCTGAGTGAAATCTTTTACCAGTCCCAATGCCACCTGTTGTGATTGCTGGGGTTTGATCCTGTCTGTTGTAGGTACCCAAAGATCGGTGGGTAAACTGATACCGGTATTGGATATCATATGAATATATTGATTCATAGAAGCATATGAACTTTTTAAAGCGAAATCGTTTTTTAACCTCCATGCAACAGAGAGCCTCGGTTCAAAGAAATGGTATTGATTCTTTGAAGCCAGGAAATGACTGAAACGGACTCCTCCGTTAATTTTTATTATCTGAACCGGTTGCCATGTATCCTCTAAATACAATCCTGATTCGATCCCATCGGTATATTTGATATTATTAATATGGATATCGTTCGGGATATCTTCTTCCACAAAAGCATGAGGATTAAACCTGTGATAGATACTAATAACGCCTGCTTTAATCCAGTGCTTAGGATTGGGTAGATAATCGATATCGTACTTCAGAGTGAAATCTCTTATCCCTGAATAATATTCTGCATAATAATTCTTGTTTTCGGCAAGTACCTGATACTTATCGTATAATCCAAACGAATAGTTACTGAAGATAGCGGAGGTATTGGAGAATATCTTGTTAGTGAATAGGTGATTCCATCGTAATGTACCCGTTGCATTTCCCCAGCGAAAACCGGTATTCTCTTTTACGTAACTGGAATTGTTTTTCAGATAATATTTATCTTGTCCAAAGTATCCGCTCAGGTATAGCTTGTCTTTTCTTCCAAAGTCATAATTGATCTTGGCATTAAAATCGTAGAAATAATACCCGTTTTTTTCCTGCTTCATAAAGGGATAGATCAGCAGGTCAGCATATGTCCGCCGTCCGGATAAAAGAATTGATGATTTACCTTTTTTTATAGGTCCTTCAACGGTCATTTGCGATGATATAAGTCCGATTCCCCCTTCACCATGCCATTCTTCTTTGTTTCCCTCTTTCATATTCATTTCCACAACTGAAGATAATCTTCCACCATAACGGGCTGGGAAACCACCTTTTGTAAGCTCAACACTTTTCAGGGCATCTCCGTTAAACAAAGAAAAGAATCCGAAAAGATGACTTACATTATAAACTATGGCATCATCGAGGATAATAAGGTTCTGATCTGGTCCGCCTCCACGCACATAAATACCGCTGCTTCCTTCAGATCCTTTCTGGACACCAGGCAAAAGCTGAAGTACTTTAAGTACGTCCTTCTCGCCCAGCAGTGATGGTACATTTTTTATCTGCGATGGCTGAAGTTTTACAGAGCTCATCTTTACGGATTCACTTTGCCTCTCCCTGCGATCGGCTGTTATTGTCACTTCGTCCAATAGAAGATTGGCCTTCAGCTCAATATTCAATTCGATATCCCGATGAAGAGGAATTTTAATGATTCCTGATGTAAAACCGACATAAGAGGCTACCAGTTCAACCGAATCAGCAGCCGGTATAGTTAAGGAATAAAAGCCATAAGTATTTGATACTGTTCCTGTTTTGTGGTCAGGCAAATAAATGTTAACACCAATAAGTGATTCCCCGCTTACCGCCTCTTTAACATATCCGCTGATTGTATAAAGCAAAGATGTTTGCCCGATTACAGGCATCAGAAATATTGAGAAAATAAGAGTTAAACTAAACAGTTTCATCTCTTCACATCAGGTCTTAAACAAAATAAACGCAATTTTTTAAAATATATGTTATAAGAATGGTAAAAAATCTGAACGAATCAGCTATTAATCCGGATGACATTAGTCAATAACGTATTTGGGGATTCTTTTTTCAAAATATTTCTAATCCTGATCAGAAATATTTAACTTGCACCCACTCTTTGAATTTTAGATGATAGCAAAACTGAAATATCGCTTCATGATGCAACGCCTCGGCAGAAGACTTTACTGTTGCCTGATGTTCTACAATTTCTGATCTGTTTTTACATCGTGAATTTTCAGGATGTATTTCTGAATTCCAATTCATTTCCATTTATTTCTACCAATATCCTTTTTATGAAAGGACTTATTTTCAGCGTTAAACGATATTCGATCCACGATGGTCCGGGGATCAGAGTGACTTTTTTCATGAAGGGATGCCCCCTGAGCTGTCAGTGGTGCCATAATCCGGAAGGTATATCAACATTTCCCACCACTGTTATGCAGACTAACAGAATTGGAGAAAGAGAATTCAGTAAAAACGAGGAGGTAGGGAAATATTATTCTATCGATACTATTCTTAAAATTCTTGATCAGGAGAAAGTTTTCATTAATCAGTCAAAAGGCGGTGTCACATTCTCGGGTGGAGAGCCAATGCTTCAGTACGAATTTCTTCTTGAAGCATTAATAGCATGTAAAAAAAATGGATACCATACCGCAGTTGATACTTCCGGATATTCCTCGGCAGAAAATTATCAGTCAATAATTCCTTACACCGACCTTTTCCTTTTCGATATAAAACATCTTGATGAGGCCAAGCATATTGAATCTACAGGAGTATCAAACATCGGAATTCTTGATAATTACAGATTTTTAATGAAAAGTGGCAAAGATATAATGGTCCGAATTCCTGTTATACCTGGTTTTAATGATGATCCTGATTATCTTGAGAGGTTGAAGCAATTTTTTATTTCATCAAAAAATAACTCACTGAAAAAGATAAATCTTCTGCCCTTCCATAAAATAGGATCCTCAAAATATAAAAAATTCAATATTCCATATCGGATGGGTAAAACTGAACCACCTGACAAAGAAAAAATGAAGGAAATGAAGGAGTTTTTTATGGAAACAGGAGTTAAAGTTAAAATTGGCGGGTGAGATATTAAAATGAAACTCACGAAGTAACACAAAGGAAGAAAACATAATATTAGAAATCAATAATTATCCATTTATGATTTTATCGGAAAGAGTTAAAAAATTAAGGAACCAGAGCCTGAATGCAGTTGAAAAAATCAGTGTTGAAAGAGCAATGCTTATCACTCAGTTTTACAAGAGCGATGAAGCCCGGGAACTTTCAACGCCGGTGAAAAGAGCAAAGGCTTTTGAAAATCTCCTGAAAAACAAGAAGATATGTATCAATGAGGGTGAATTGATAGTGGGCGAGAGGGGACCGGCTCCCAAGGAGACCCCTACCTATCCTGAAATTAGCCTTCATTCAATGAAGGATCTCGAGATTCTTGATTCGAGGGAAAAGGTCTTTTTCAGGGTTGATGATGAGGTGAAAAACATATATGAAAAAGAGATTATTCCTTTTTGGAAAGGCAAAAGTAACCGAGACAGAATAATGTCGTTGATGACGCCTGAATGGCTTAATGCCTATAATGCGGGCTTGTTTACCGAGTTTCAGGAGCAGCGTGCACCCGGACATACAGTGTTAGGGTACAGAATGTTCAAAAAAGGGTTTCTCGCTGTGAAGGAAGAGATAAAGGATGCTATTGAGGCTTTGAATTTTTTCAAAGATAGTAGCGCTCTCGAAAAGTTTGAGGAGCTAAAAGCAATGGATATAACATGCGATGCAATAATAATGTATGCAAACAGGCATGCTGATGCGCTTGAAAAAATTGTGTTGGATGAAACGAACTCAAAAAGGAGAACAGAATTGTTGAAGATGGTAAATATATGCCGTAAGGTTCCTGCAAATGCTCCGGAAACTGTTCACGAAATGCTTCAACACTACTGGTTCATTCATCTTGGTGTTATAACAGAACTCAATCCATGGGACTCTTTCAATCCGGGCCGTCTGGACCAGCATCTGTATCCTGTCTATAAAAGAGAAAGGGAGTCAGGCTCGCTTTCAACCGATGAACTGGATGATCTTCTTGGCTGTTTCTGGGTAAAATTCAATAACCATCCATCACCACCAAAGATGGGAGTGACTTCCAGTGAAAGTAATACTTACACCGACTTCTGTCTTATAAATCTAGGGGGTGTAAAACCCGATGGCACTGATGCTGTCAATGAGATGTCATATATTCTGCTTGATGTTATTAAGGAGATGCGCATTCTTCAGCCCAGTTCAATGGTACAGATCTCAAAAAAAAGCCCTGACCGGTTTGTTTATAAAGCTCTTGATATAATCAAGACTGGTTTCGGACAACCCTCATGCTTCAACACTGATGCCATAATCCAGGAGCTGCTAAGGCAGGGAAAGACTTTAATCGATGCCCGGAACGGCGGAGCGTCAGGATGTGTGGAAACAGGAGCATTCGGCACTGAAGCATATTGGCTTACGGGTTATTTCAATTTGCCAAAAATACTGGAGTTGACTCTCAATAACGGATTTGATAAAAGGACGAATAAACTTGTAGGGATTGAAACAGGATATGCCTCTGATTACAAGGGTTTTGAAGATCTTATGAAGGCTTTCAAATTGCAGGTAAATTACTTTGCTGATATCAAAATCAGAGGTAATAACGTGATTGAAAAAACTTTCGCCTACTGGCTGCCGACGCCTTTTCTATCATTACTTGTTGAAGATTGCATTTTGAATGGAAGAGATTATAATAGCGGCGGTGCCAGGTATAACACTTCCTACATCCAGGGTGTTGGACTTGGAAGTATCACTGATATGCTTACATCAATCCGCTATAATATTTATGATAAAAAGAAAATTAGCTGGGAAGAATTAACCAAAGCGCTGGAAGCAGATTTCATAGGATATGAACAGATTCAGTATGATTTAATTTATAATACACCTAAGTTTGGTAATGATGATGATTATGCTGATATACAGGCAGTTGATGTTTTTGAGATCTATTATGATGCTGTTAATGGAAGGCCAAACACACGAGGAGGAGTTCATCGGATTAACATGCTGCCAACAACATCCCATGTCTATTTTGGAAGTGTAACAGGAGCATCACCAGATGGCCGTAATGCTCATCTTCCTCTTTCTGAAGGTATTTCTCCTTTCCAGGGTGTTGATCATAATGGTCCTACATCTGTGATTAAATCAGCATCTAAGATTGATCATATTCGGACAGGAGGTACCCTTCTGAATCAGAAGTTTTCTCCTTCGTTTTTTGAGGATGAGGATAGTTATGAAAAACTGACTGCTTTAATTCGCAGCTACTTCAATCTCGATGGTCATCATATTCAGTTTAATGTGGTCAATGCAGAAACTTTAAGGGATGCCCAGAGACATCCCGAGTCGTACAGGGATCTGATTATCCGTGTAGCAGGTTACAGCGATTATTTCAATGACCTGGGAGAGGATCTGCAGAATGAAATTATCAGAAGGACGGAGCATGAGGAGGCTTAACTTGAAATAGGGTTGAAATAAAGTTGAACCTAAAACCTTGACAGATATAGAATACCAAAGAAAAAACCCAGGCCTAATGGTCTGGGTTTCCTTTTATCTCCATTCTTATCTATTTATTTCTATTTATTTCTACTTATTTCTACTTATTTCTACTTCTTCTTATCCTTTGTCTCATTAAACACTGAAGTGGCAGTTGCAATAGCCCCTGCAATGTCAGTAAGATTTGATGGGATTATCAATGTGTTATTAGTCTTGGCAAGATTTCCGAATGCCAATAGATATTGCTCTGCAATTCTAAGGTTAACTGCATTTAAGCCGTTTTCCTCTGAAATTGCTAATGATATTGCTCTCAGACCGTTGGAAGTTGCCTTTGCAAGTTGTTCAATCTCGGAAGCTCGTCCGGCTGCTTCATTAATTCTTTTCTGCATTTCACCTTCTGAATTTTTGATGAGAGCTTGTTTATCTCCTTCAGCGACATTGATTTTTGCTTGTTTGGCTCCTTCGGATTCAGCAATGATAGCTCTCTTTTCCCTTTCAGCCCTCATCTGTTTTTCCATAGCATCTTTTATGCTCTGAGGAGGCGAAATATTTTTAACCTCATACCTGGTTACTTTTACACCCCATGGTTCACTCGCCTTATCTACTGCTTCAACAATTGTAACATTTATTGTTTCACGTTCTTCAAAAGTTCTGTCTAGTTCAAGTTTACCGATAACACTCCTCATGGTAGTCTGGGCTATCTGAATAGATGCAAATCTGTAATTATCAATTCCATAAGAGGCTTTTTGCGGATCAAGAACCTGGAGATAGAGAATACCATCTACCTCAACTGCGATATTATCACGGGTAATACATATCTGTGGTGCAACATCTATTGCCTGTTCTTTGAGGGTATGCCTGTATCTCACTTTATCGAAAAATGGAATAAGTAACTGAAAACCGGCTGTATAGGTTGCTCTGTATTTCCCAAGCCTTTCAACAATGATTGCTGTTCTCTGTGGAACAATCTTAATCATTGATATAATCAAAATAAATCCTAAGAAGATTATACCGATAAGAATAAAAGTTGTGCTTGATCCTTCCATTTTAATTATTTTTTAGGTTCTACTATTAATTTAAAACTATTCTTTTCAATAATGATAACTCTTTGTCCTTCTTTAATCTCCGATTCAGATTCCGCTGTCCATGTTGTTCCTTTAAACTCAACTTTTCCTTGTTTAATTCCACCAAAATTTATTGTGGCCAGCGCTTCTTTCCCTGTAAACTCGTCTTCAACGTCGTCAGAATGAGTACTCTTACTATTTAAGAACTTTCTCTGAATTATTTTTCTAAGAGCGAAGAGCAAGAGCGTTGAACTTACTGCAAAAATCACTATCTGCAGGTTTATTCCAGGATTTCCTATTAAGCAAACCAGGGCAGTAACCCATGCTCCAAGACCAAAGAAAAAAATTATTAACCCCGGGATTACCAATTCAAGAAGAAACAGACCCAGACCCAGAATGAACCAGAATAGCTCCGGTCGGGAAAAAATAATTGTGCCCATGATGAATAAATTAAAATTGTTAGCGAGATGATTGGTTTGTGGAAGTAAAGATATAATAAAATCTGCAGAAAAAATCAAAATTCAAGTGTGTTTGCGATTCCAGTGAAAAGTTGAAAACAATAATCTGAAAGGAGAGTAGTTTATTTTTTTTCTAATGTGTCATTTATGTTTTTTAACCATGTAGTGACCTTCTTGGTAAAGAAATTCAGGTTTTCGCATTTAAAATCTCCTTCCATTTTTATGAGAGTTCCTTTGTAGATTCCGGTCTTCTCTGAGAATTGGTAGCAAATATACTCAATCGAGCCTGCATCAGCTGAAACATTCTTCAGAGCAGTGACTTTACTTGACGATATATTTTTGATATGATTGGCATATTTCTTTAACTCTTCCTTAGGGATCTTTTTCCCTGTATTGAGGCAATTTCCAATGTTATCACGAACCTGACTTTCATTAAGGTCAAAATCTTTGTCCGGGAAATTCCAGACCTGTGGATTCTTATATGTGAGAATATTTCCCTGATTGTCGACCATGAATCCATTATGCTTATATCCCCATGCGTAATTTACATAATCAACCTGAAAAAGAATTGCCTGCTTTTCATCTATAACAACATTTTTCTTACAACCTGAAATTGTAAAGGCTATAAGTAAAACAAAGATGATATATATAAAAAAAGTTTTCATAATAGGCAGTAAAAACCTGTATTCTCAAAAATCAGACCAGTCCAAGCAGTTATTGAACCAATAGAATACAAATTTATTTAATATACTATTAAAGAGAATAGTGAAGTAAATAAATTTTATTGATTCGTTTATTTTTCGTAAATTTTATGGTCAATAATACATATAAAACTACTCTGGGTTCTGACAAATCTCATCCGTCGCTTATACGGGATAAATAATTAGTATATAATGTTATAATATACTCTGTATTTCAGCATCTTCAACTAATACACATTCGAGGAGGCAAGTGAGATGGAAAAATTTTTTGATTATTTTGATGGTCGGTACAGAGACTCAATATTTAAAAAGGCTCCTGTTGATGATGGTCCGGTAATTACTATTTCCCGGTTGACAGGTTGTGATGCCAGGCAGGTAGCTGCAATCCTGGCAGATGACCTGAATCATAGATTTGGCATAAACAAATGGAAATGGGTTGATAAGGATATTATCTATGCTATTGCAAAAGAGTTAAATACAGATACTCAACGTGTCGAGAATTTCTATAAAGGAATCGAACTATCAAATTTATCTGAAATGATAATGGCTTTTTCGGGTGGTTTTGTAAGCGACCTGAGAGTAAAAAAAGCTATTAGAGACGTCGTACTCGCGATGTGTAAAGAGGGATTCGTTGTACTTGTTGGAAGAGGAGGGGTATCAATAGCCAATGAAATTACAGATGCACTTCATATCAGGCTAGTTGCTCCATTCTATTGGAGAGTTGAGAATGTTATGAAAAAGAAAGAGATGAAACTAGAGACTGCCGAAAAATATGTCGTCGATACTGATGAAAAGCGGTTCAATCTGATACGAACCTTCATGGATAAAAAGCCCCTGAACATTGATTACCTTTTCGATGCCACAATTAACCGGAGTTCTTTTTCAATTCAGGAGATCTCGGATGTGATACTGTCGATGTACGAAAAGAAAGTTTGCAGGCAAATTGCAGATAGAAAAAAGATGCATAGGATTTGCTGAATCCTTTACCTCTACATCCCGCTGCAGTCAGCAATCTTTTTTATGTGGTCGCTCAGTCTTCTGTCAAGACTCTTCTTATATGCTTCCCAATCTGAGATAGGGTATTTAGCCACGCCGCTATCCATAGCTGCTCTGGCAACTGCCGGAGCCACACATGATATTAATCTTGGATCAACAGGTTTTGGAATAATATAATCTTTTCCGAAAATCAGCTTATCAACATTGTATGCCTTTAGAACAGAAACAGGTACCGGTTCTTTTGCTAATGTTGCAAGAGCCTTCGAAGCTGCAAGCTTCATCTCTTCATTAATGGTTGAAGCCCTTACATCGAGAGCTCCTCGGAATATAAATGGGAATCCCAGAACATTATTAATCTGGTTAGGATAATCCGATCTTCCGGTTGCAAAGATCATATCATCCCTTGTTGCCATAGCATCTTCGAAGGAGATTTCAGGATTAGGATTGGCCATTGCAAAAATGATAGGGTTATCTGCCATTGATGCCAGCATCTCTTTTGACATCATGCAGGCGGCAGAGAGACCCAGGAACATATCGGCTCGTTTTACTGCCTGTTCCAGAGTGTCAAGGTCCCTGGAAGTTACAAACTCCTGTTTATATTTATTAAGATCTTTCCTTTTTTTATTTATTACACCTTTCGAGTCACACATCACTATGTTTTCTCTTCTGACACCGAGAGAAACGTATAATCTGGAACATGAAATAGCGGCTGCCCCTGCACCACATACTACTATTTTCAGATCCTCTATTTTTCTGCCAGTTATTTCAAGAGAATTCAGCAACCCGGCTCCGGAGATAATTGCTGTTCCGTGCTGATCATCATGAAATACCGGAATATCGAGAATCTTTTTTAGTTCTGTTTCCACTTCGAAACATTCAGGAGCTTTAATATCTTCAAGGTTTATACCTCCGAAAGTAGGTGCAATTTGTCTGCAAAACTCAATTAATTTGACAGGATCTTTTTCATTAACCTCAATATCGAAAACATCAACATCGGCAAATACTTTAAACAGGAGACCTTTACCCTCCATCACAGGTTTGCCTGCCATAGCTCCTATATCACCCAGCCCAAGTACAGCAGTACCGTTAGAAATAACCGCGACAAGATTCCCTTTAGCTGTATATGTGTAGACATCTTCAGGTGTCTTTTCTATTTCAAGACAGGGATAAGCTACACCCGGAGTATATGCCATACTAAGATCAAATTGAGTACTGTACGGTTTTGTGGGTATGACTTCTACTTTACCATGACGTCCTCTGCTATGATAGAGGAGCGCATCTTCCTTTGTTACTTTTGGCATGATGATGTATTTTAATTAGTTTTCTTCGGATTCATTGAATTAACTGAATATCATTATTATAAAAGTATAATCAAAAATATGCCTATTCGAATTTACTACTAAAAAATCAATATTTGCATGAGAAAAATCAGTGAATAGTATTTCCAGAATTATTTCATAATAAACCGGTTGAACCCGACTTAATTTACCCTCAATGCCAATCATACCTGCCTAAATACATTATGTAAATTGCAAATATTCCAAATTCGGCTTAATTTCAGTCTGTTTTAGTTGAGATTTCAATAACGAATAAATATATTTTGCATTGATAACAGAATTAGATATTTTCAGCCGCAGTTTGTATAATAGTTTTAACCAGGGTTAATAATTACTTTGTCTATGAATAAAAACATTGCAATAGGTACTGATATTGGAGGAAGTCATATCAGTTGTGCCGCTATTGATTTGGTTTCGGGGAAGATCATTAGAAATACTTTGACGGAAAGATCAGTCGACAATCAGGCTCAGGCAAAAACTATTATTGGTACCTGGACCCAGGCTTTGTCAGCTGTTTTAGAGAAAGTTCCACTTGAAAATGTTAAAGGAATTGGTTTTGCTATGCCTGGTCCGTTTGACTATGTAAAGGGTATTTCTTATATCCGTGGTGTGGCAAAATATGAGAATCTCTATGGAATCAATATTTCTGATGCCATATCAAACAGCCTCAATGTTAAGGATGGTTTCCTAATCAGATTCATGAATGATGCTTCCTCTTTTGCAGTAGGAGAAGCGTGGGCTGGTAGTGCCGCCAATTTCAACCGTTCACTCTCAATCACACTTGGTACAGGTTTCGGATCTGCATTTATCCGTAACCGTATACCGATAGTAGATGGACCTGACGTACCTAAATTAGGTTGTATCTATCACCTACCCTTTAAAGATGGTATTGCTGATGACTATTTTTCTACCCGTGGATTGCTTTCCAGATATAAAAAACTTTCCGGGAAAGAACTGGGTGGGGTAAAAGAGCTTGCTGCCTTAGCAGGAACAGAAAAAGCAGTAACAGATCTCTTTATCGATTTTGGAGAAAATGCCGGTTTGTTTCTTGCACCATGGCTCAATAAGTTCAAAGCTGAAATTTTAGTTATTGGAGGGAATATATCTCATGCATATAACCTTTTTGGTGATGCATTTGAAATAAGGCTTAAAAAGGAAAATTGCTTTTGCGAAGTGGCTATTTCAAAACTGAAAGAGGATGCTGCCCTTCTTGGTAGCGGATATTTGTTCGATGACGAATTCTGGAGATCAGTTCAACACGCTTTGCCGTTAATGTAAATATGATCATATTAAAAACCAGATACCAGTGAAGGCTGTCGCCACTTGGTAATGGCTGCAAGCATCAAGCAATTGGAAGGGAAAATCAAATAAATTAAAACTTTATCCTCAAACCAAATTATTATGGATACACAAAAAGTAAATATCAATAAAATACTCCCCGTCCTGATGGCATTTTTTGTCATGAGTTTTGTCGACCTGGTTGGCATAGGAAAAGACTACGTTAATGACGATTTGCATCTGAGTGGGTTTATACTTGGATTCATCCCTTTTGCAGCTTTTATTTGGTTCTTTTTTCTTTCTGTTCCAATTGGGATCTTACAATCAAGAACTAGTAAGAAATTCATGTTAAATATTGGAATGGGAGTTACCGGGCTAGGACTTTTAATTCCGTTTTTCATATATAATTATTTTATGGTACTAGTGGCATTTGCATTGCTTGGGATAGGAAATACAATCATCCAGGTCTCTGCGAATCCGTTGATTGTTGACGTTGTACCCGATAACCGAAAATCTAGTTTCCTCAGCTTTTCTCAGTTTGTCAAGGCTATCGGTTCTATGATTGGAGCTCCTCTCGCTGCAGTATTTGTATCTAGGTTTGGTAACTGGAAACTCGAATTCCTCGTTTTTGGAATTGTTTCAATTCTTTCGGTTCTGTGGTTAGGAGCGATAAAAATAGAGGAGACAGAACAGAAGGAAGTAAAAGCAACTCTTGGTTCGTCATTCAAACTTCTTAACGATAATTTTGTTCTGTTAATGGTACTTTCAATTTTTCTGGTTGTAGGGATTGATGTAGGATTTAATGCTCATTCAGGACAATTTTTAATTAGTCAATTCGGATTTGATATCAAAGAAGCAAAATTAGGCAGAAGCGTCTATTTCCTGGGTCGAACGATAGGAACTTTTTCCGGAGCTATTTTGCTGACAAAAATCTCCTCGCGCAAGTTTTTCATGTGGACATCAATACTTGGATTAGTCTGTTTAATTGCCATTCTTTTTTTCAAGTCACATTTAATCGCATGGGTATTAGTATTCCTGATTGGCCTTGCTGTTGCCAATATTTTTCCACTTGTATTCTCCATTACTATTGAAAAACATCCAACCAGAGGAAATGAAATTTCTGGTCTGATGATGATGGCAATCTCAGGTGGAGCTTTTATCCCATTATTAATTGGTTGGGTAAGTGATATTAGTAGTGTTGCTTTAGGGATGTCGATCCTGATAATTTGTATGATTTATCTGTTATCAGTATCTATTTATATTCTTAGGAGATAAACAATAAAAATTCCAACTGATTCTTCTTACGAATATTATGAAATACAGGTTGAAAGCCTGTATTTCATTTTTAGTTGATCATTATTCATCCAATCATAACCAGCTTATATACATTAAAACAGATGGTTCATACAAAAATGTACCAAATCGTCAATTTTTATTGAAGATCGCATTATTTTTAGTGGTGTTTTTGAAGAGTCTGTTGATGCATAAAAGGGGAAATCTGATTCAACAAAGGGTTATACGGTTTTCGTGAATAGCTAGCAGACCTTATTGTAATTATACCAGAATTCCTTTCTTAAAAACAGGATCTGGCTTTACAACGAAGAAAGATGCGGAGATAGTTGCAGGTATGATTGTGAAAATGATTCAGAATGGACATAAGGCGGCAAAACTGCATAAAAGGATAACAGATAGTCTTGAATTAAAAATGAAAATGAAAAAAGAAGACAATTAGGTAGTTTAGGTTTGATTTTCCACTGTTCCGGAGTTCCCTTTCCCCATTTCCCCAACTACTCCGGAACATTTTATCCCCCTTCACTGTGAGGTCATTCAATAGATGTACTTCAAATCAGTCCGAAGGGGGTTCTTTTTTACAGGTCACTATGGATCTAAAGAACTTACACAACTTATCCCGCTTTTGCGGGAGAAAAACACGGAGTAGCCACTGAGTGATACAGAGAAAGAATTAATTTAGTCAACATGGAACATTCTTGCCACTTTAACTGCAGCCGTTATCCGCTTTGTAAGTCCTGACCAGTTTTTCTTAAGAACATGCTCCTTCGTGATGAGGTTTGAACCAATACCGACACATGTTACTCCTGCATTAAACCATTCTGTCAGATTTTCAAGGGTAGGTTCAACTCCACCTGTTGGCATTATGCTTGTCCAGGGACATGGGCCTTTAATTGCCCTGACAAAATCAGGTCCACCTACAGATGAACCGGGGAATATTTTAACTATCTCGGCGCCAAGTTCTTCAGCAGAGCTGATTTCTGATATAGTTCCACAACCGGGTATCCAGAGTATTTTTCGGCGGTTGCATACTTTTGCCATTTCAGAATTAAGTACAGGTGAAACGATGAAATTAGCACCCAGCTGTATATATAATGAAGCAGTTCCGGCATCAACTATTGATCCGGCACCCATTATTAACCCCGGAACCTCTTTTTCAGCCCACTTATTAAGTTCGCTGAATAATTCATGCGCATAATCGCCACGGTTAGTGAATTCAAAAACTTTAATCCCGCCATCAAAGCAAGCCTTGATCACATTTCTGCATATTTCAGGATCTTTATGATAGAATATAGGCACTATGCCTGCTTCTCTCATATTAAAAATGACGTCCGTTCTTTTAAACCGTGCCATAACTTTATTCGTTTAGACAAATGTATTTAAAAAATACAAAGTTTTTATGTCAATTAGTATTTAAATGGGAAATGTTGCTCGTTGCTGGGTCCTAGTTGCTGGGTGAGCGATAACCAGGTATTCTTAATATTTTAACTTTATCTTTTTACATCCATCATTTGTCTTTCCTAATAATTATCTTAGCAACTCAATCAGTCGACATGGCCTTAAATTACATCTGGATTGCCTTTTTTATTATCAGTTCTCTTTTTGAAATACTGTTACCAGGACTTTCCAAAGGTCATCACTTATGCGGTTCAATAAGTATAAAAAATACACGATTCTCTTTAGGTCACGGATTGCTTGATGATATTATGGGATTTACCACTACGATATTAGTTACTTATTGCTTTTTCACATAAACTTTGTTTATGAGTATTCTGCTGACTTCAATTATTGTAGGTATAAGTATTATTGGAATCATTATTCTTACATCCAGACTAAAACTTGAAGCATTCATAGCTCTGTTTCTTGTCTCACTTTTTCTGGCTTTTACAGTACTCCCTGTAAAAACGATTGTTAACACTATTCAGGAGGGATTTGGTAGTACAATGGCAACTATAGGATTTTTAATAATTCTTGGTGCAATTATCGGTATTACTCTCGACATGACTGGTGGAACATTAAGTATTGCGAGGTATATTCTTTCCAAAACCGGAGAAAACAGAAGCGCCCAGGCTTTAGGCATCATCGGATTTATTACAGGTTTACCAATTTTCTGTAATTCCGGATTTATAATTTTAAGCGGACTATCAAAGTCATTAAGTTCAAAATCTAAACTGCCAATGCCATTTCTTGCTTCAGTTCTTGCATGCTCGCTCTATTCGGTGCATTGCCTTATACCAATCCACCCCGGAGCACTGGCTGCTGCAGGACTATTAAAAGTTAATATCGGCTACCTGATAATAATTGGAACAGTATTTGCAATTCCTGGAACATTTGCAGCGTATTTCTGGAGCAAATGGATGTGCAGTGGCAAAAATTATCAACCTGTTAAAGAGATAGAGATAGATGCAAAATTAACTCAGAACAGCCTTCCGTCAGCTTTCCTTTCATTCCTTCCTATAGTTGTTCCACTCTTGCTTATCGCCTTAAAATCATTATCAAATATGCTCGACAAAGGAGGCGAGAGCCTGATTACAAGAATCCTCTTTCTGCCGGGGGAGCCTATTTTTGCTTTATCAGTCGGCGTTGTTCTGGCTATGCTTTTGATTAAAAATATAAAAATAGAATCGATGAATTTAATCTTTCAGGAAGCAATAGAAAAAGCAGGTCCAATTCTTATTGTCACAGCCGCAGGAGGAATGTTCGGGATGGTTATAAAAGCAACTGGAACGGGTGAAGCGTTAGGTAAGCTGCTTGCTGGTATGAATATTGGAATAATAGTGCCATTTCTGATAGCCGTTGTTATGAAAACAGCCCAGGGTTCGTCAACAGTAGCTATTATAACGACAGCATCATTTGTTGCTCCGATGTTATCAGTGCTCGGTCTAAATTCAGAATGGGGAAGATTGCTTACAGTACTTTCAATGGGTGCTGGTTCGATGATCATATCTCATGCAAATGATTCTTATTTCTGGGTTATCTCTAAATTTTCTGAAGTCGATCCGGCGACAACACTGAAAGTATACTCCTCTTCTACAATTGTTCTGGGAATCGTTGTCTTTATATGTGTTTGGATTACCTCAATATTAATATTATAAGTGATTCTTATTATTACCTGATTAATTGTAAAGATGAAAAATGATAGTTTGAATTACAGAAAAATTGCCGAACAAATCTTTCTGGCAGGTATTGGAAGTGTTTTGCCATCCAGATTGATAAGCAGCAAGTTGGTTTTGAAAGACAATTGCCTGAATATCGGTGATCTGAGCTTATCACTGGAAACAATTGAAAATATATATGTTATCGGAGCCGGGAAAGCAAGTGCAATGATGGGGGCGGAAGTAGAAAAAATACTTGGTGAACGGATTACCGAAGGACACATTGTTGTAAAATATGGGCATTCCTGTAAATTGAAATTTATCGATGTTACTGAAGCAGGTCATCCTATACCTGACGATAACAGCTTCAGAGCAACACGGGAAATATTAAAAATAGCTGAATTAGCCAGTTGTAACGACCTTGTAATATGTTTGTTATCTGGTGGCGGTTCATCTCTGTTATCTGATATCCCCGAAGGATGCTCATCCAGGGATTTGATTAAAGTTAATGATCTTATGATAAATAGCGGAGCCTGCATCAGTGAAATTAATGTGGTGCGTAAACATTTATCAGTTGTGAAGGGTGGTCAGCTTGCACGAGTCGTCTATCCGGCTACTCTCGTGAGTTTTATTCTATCAGATGTGCCCGGGGATCCATTTGATGTAATAGCTTCCGGACCAACAGTTCCTGATCCCACCACTTTTTTGCAGGCTTTGACAGTTCTGGCGACATTCGGGTTAACACGAATTGTACCCAGAAGAATACTCACTTTTTTAAAAGAGGGAGTTTCCGGAAAGAGAATGGAAACACCAAAAGCAGGGGATCCTGTTTTTGATAAAACAGTTAATATCCTTATCGGCTCAAACAGAATGGCGCTTGAATCGGCAAAAAGTAAAGCATTGGAATTCAATATTAACGCGGTTATAATTGACGATCAGTTGCAAGGTGATACTTCCTCAGTTGTCGAGTATTTAATTGAAACGGCTACAAGATTTAAAGATGATGAAAATGAGGTGAAACCGGTGTGTCTTTTATTCGGTGGAGAAACAACTGTTAAAATGAATGGAAAAGGGGTCGGAGGAAGAAACCAGCACTTGGCATTATTGTCAGCCTCCTTACTTCAAAATAATCCCGGAATAACAATACTATCTGCAGGTACGGACGGTAATGACGGACCAACTGAGGCTGCCGGTGCTGTTGTTGATTCGGAGACTATATCCGGAGCGATCTCAAAGAATATTGATCCTGAAAAACATTTGAGTGACTTTGATTCATTCCATTTCTTTAAAAAAGCCGGCGGACATATCATAACTGGTCCGACTATGACAAACGTAATGGATATTATTGTAGTGATTGTGGCATAATCAGAGGGCACAACGGCGCAAAGGCGCAATGGCTCAACGGCAAAGACAAAAGACAAAAGTAAAAAGAAAAAAGTAAGTAGTAAGTAGTAAGTAGGAGGAAAAAAATAGTAACAGTAACCAGTAACCAGTAACCAGCAACAATTATTATAATTATACAATGAAATGTTTATCCCTCTTCTGCATTATTTTCTTAAGTTTGATTTCATGTAATATGGCACCTAAAAAGGTTATGGAAAATGAAAAAACCCCAGTTATTATGTCTATCGATTCATCTGACTTGACCAATAATTTTTATGATAATGTCAAAACATATCCTCTTCAGGTTAGGGAATTGTATATTGATGGCGAAATAGCTAATCCGGGAAAGGTTGATTTCAGAAGTCTCCCTGTGCATTCAGTGATTGTTAAAGAGACTTTACTCGACAGTACCGGAGCTGACAGGTTTGTGGGTGCCTACAGATACGATGGTTATTCACTTTTTGATATTCTCGACAAAAGGATATTAAAAAAGGCAAACAGCAGTGAATTTAAGCCTGTAATCGATTTATATGTCGAAATTGAAAATGACAAAGGTGAAAAAGTTGCCTTTAGCTGGGGCGAAATCTACTATCCGAATAATCTCCATAAGATATTGATTGCCAATGGTGTGTCAAGGATAGTACCTTCCAAAACAAAAGAGTTATGGCCCCTTCCTGTTGAAAGCAAGATTGTAGCTGCCAGTGATCTTGTGACTGAAAGGAATATCATATCTCCTGTAAGAATAACCGTTAAATCATATCCGCATTCATTTACTGTTCAGCAGGGTATGACGCCGATGTATTCATCAGGTATTCATATTTTCAGTTCCTCCGGACAGGTTGGAAAAATAGAAACTCTTCCTGAAAAACTAAATAATACAACTTTTAATACAATCTTTTATGGAAGGGGAAAAGGTATTCATAGTACTACGCCTTTTAACGGCATCCTGCTTAAGGATCTCCTTTTGAAAAACTATCCTCTAAACAGGGAAAATCTGAAATCCGGAATTATGTATATTGTGGGCAAGGACGGCTATAGGTGTGCTGTCTCATACTCTGAACTTTTTAACCGTAATGACCAGCAGGAATTTATGGTGATAAAAACCGCAGATAAGGAAGATGGTGGTCTCTTCAGGATTTTCGCCGCATCCGATTTTTTCTCAGACAGGGCAATTAAATCAGTAAGCGAAATACATTTGGATATTATTAAATGAAATATATAATCATTCCCGGAGAAGAAGGCTTATTGAAACAATGGATCAGGGAGGATACTGAGATTTCTAATAATTGTGATCCTGCAGTAAGATATATTCAATACCAGATTGAAGATTTTCCTCATTCTTTAGGGGATGGAAAGGATCCGGCTGTAACAGGGGAAGATGACAGAAGGACTGTATAGCTATTCACCGCAATCTATCGTTCCACACCAGATAATATACCAGTTAAGTTTCCAATTATACCGGAACATGTATTTGATGGAAGACGGTAATGAACATTTTACAGAACCAGTAACCAGTAGCCATTTATTTTCTTTCTTATGCCTCTAGTAGTTGTTATCCTCGGTATTTGCCTTCTGCTCTTCCTCATACTTGTACTCAAATTAAATTCGTTTTTATCATTCGTCATTGTCTCTTTTGCAGTGGGTATGACCGAAGGTATGACCATTGATAGCGCCGTAGTTTCTATTGAAAATGGCATTGGCAGTACTATGGGTTTTCTTGTTCTGGTTCTCGGTTTCGGCGCTATGCTTGGAAAACTGGTTTCTGAAAGTGGAGCCGCTCAGAAAATAACCTCCAAACTTGTTAAAGCTTTTGGTATTAAACATATCCAACTGGCGTTAATGGTCACTGGTTTTATTGTTGGTATTTCACTTTTTTATGATGTTGGGTTTTTCATTATGATTCCTTTGGTTTTCACAGTCGCTGCTTCCACCAGACTTCCGTTGCTTTATGTCGGATTACCTATGCTGGCTTCACTTTCTGTAACTCACGGTTACCTTCCTCCTCATCCTGCACCAACTGCAATCGTTACCCTTTTCCATGCAGATCTTGGAAAAACATTATTATATGGAATAATAGTTGCAATTCCTGCTATTGTTATTTCAGGTCCCGTATTGTCAAAGGTTCTGAGTAAAATAGAAGCAAAACCTCTACAAGAATTTATAAATAATAAAGTTATGACAGATGAAGAGTTACCGGGATTTTGGGTAAGTTTCTTTTCTTCGCTTCTTCCGGTTCTGCTTATAACTATTTCGACCGTAACAGGATTCATCTTACCGGCAGATAACGGAGTAAGAAAAATCCTGGGATATATAGGGAATCCTGTAATTGCTATGCTTATAGCTGTTTTGTTCTCTATTTGTACTCTTGGTCTGGCAAGAGGGAGAAAAATTACTGACATCATGAACTCCCTGGCTCATTCAGTAACAACTATAACAATTATTATGTTGCTTATTGCCGGTGCAGGCGCTCTCAAGCAGGTTCTCGTGGACAGTGGCGTAAGCAAATATATTGGTGAGATGCTGAGCCAGTCTTCTCTCTCCCCATTGTTTCTCGGATGGCTGATCGCAACAATACTGCGGTTTTGTGTTGGCTCGGCTACAGTGGCTGGTATTACCACTGCAGGTATTGTTCTGCCATTAGTGACAGGAGGGTCAGTTAATCCTGAACTTATGGTCCTTGCGATTGGCTCTGGAAGTCTGATGTTCGGGCATGTAAATGATGGCGGATTCTGGCTATTCAAGGAATACTTCAATCTCAGTATTAAGGATACGCTAAAAACATGGAGCGTAATGGAAACTTCAATAGGTTTAACCGGATTGATAGGTGTTATGTCCCTTAGTCTATTTGTAAAATGATAGTCATATCAGAAGTCAGAAAAAAAGCCTCTTCGGACTTCCGAACCCGGGATGAAGAGTTATAAATTTTTTTCTATACATTTAAACTTCAGAAAACAGGCTGATTAATCTGAGAATTGAATTCTATGAAGAAAATACTTTCACCGGTTTTTCTTTTCCTTTTTGTTTACACACTTAAGGCTCAGGAGGGAGCGCCATTACTTACTAATTTTAAGGAAAGCAGCGAGATTGAGAACCAGAACTGGGCTATATGCCAGGATGACAAGAATGTTATGCTGTTCGCCAACAGAAGGGGAATTCTCACATTTGATGGTCAGAACTGGAATTCCATCCCTATTCCTACGATTCCTTACTCTCTGAAATACAATTCACAGGAAAAGAAAGTCTATGTAGGAGGAGAGAACAATTACGGATATCTTTCTAGGGATGATAAAGGAATCTACAGATATTTTTCAATTTCCGGAGATTCGTTATCTCTTGGCTTAATAACCAGGATAATCTTTACGGATTCTACAATATATTTCTACGGTGAACAAAGCATTAGCAGGCACAATCTAAGATCAGGAAAACTTGAGCTTCGTCTCAGACAAAAAGAAAATGAACCTTTTACCGGGATGTTCATTACCCCTAAAAACACTTTCATTAATGTTTTGTCAAAAGGACTTTACAGACTTGAAAGCGATACCTTATTCCCGATAGTTACCGGTTACCTGACAAATGATGAAGAGATCCTTTTCGGCCTTCCGTACAACAGTAACCTTGTTCTGATTGGAAAAAGCAATGGTAACCTTTCGCTATTCGACGGGATAAAATACTATGATTACAAGATTAAGGATGATGGTTATCTCCGGCAAAATATTCTTTCGGAAGGATTATTAATTTCTGACAGCCTGTATGCTTTTTCGACTCTCGATGGTGGAGCATTGGTCGTGGAAAAGAAGAGTGGCAAACTTAAACATACGATTAATTATATAAATGGATTACCCGATGATGAAATTTTTGCCCTAGGGGTCGACAACAATCACGGACTGTGGCTTTCCCATCAATTTGGACTTACACGTGCTGATCTGAGTTTACCGGTTGCTAATTTTAGTATTTATCCTGGTTTGAAAGGTAATCTTACCACATCCCTGTGGCAGAATAATGAATTATATATTGCAACTAGTGAGGGTGTTTACTATCTTAAAGAGGTAAAAAATTATACAGAAGTTGAAGTTTTGGTAAAGAATGAAGAATCCTCAGGGATACCAAATCAGACAGTTATACGAAATATGCCTATACAAAAGCTGGCCAAAGAGCCGCAGAAGACAAGGAAAAGCATTTTTGCACAAATATTTGGTAAGAAACAAGTTCCTGCTGTTACTCAGGCCGCACCGGAAAAGGAACAAACTGTAATTAAGCCACCTGAAATAAAATTGCCCGAACCAAAATATTTTAAAAAGATAGCCGGCAGGCTTAAATCAATTAACTATGTCTATAAAAAAGTTGAGGGTCTCAATGAAAAATGTAAGCAGCTGGTTTCTGCAGGGAATGAAATTCTGGCATCAACAAACAAAGGTCTTTTCATAATATCGGGTCATCATGCTAAATCTATCGGAAATTCAGGATATATAAATTATATAAGTGGAAAAGCCGGGGATAACAGGTATTATATTGCAACTTCGGAAGGCTTTTTTTATGTAACACCTGATAAAAAAAACAGGTGGGAGGCAGTTTATCCTGATAAAACATTCACTCACTCAATCTATTCCATTGTATCGCCTGACGAGAATACTGTGTGGGCCGGAGGTGATGATAAAGTTTTCAGGTTTAATTTCGATAATGGCTTGCCTTCAGGAATTCCTGTAACATATACCGTTAAAAATGATTTACCCCAAAGGTATATCATTGAATCTGTTAATGATACCTTATTCCTTTTTACCTTATCGAAAGTAAGTTATTATAACCGTGCACTTAATTCATTTGTGGAATATAAAAAGGAATTTACAGGATATGATGCCAAGGTTAAATTTGTTTTCTCCCAGCCTGAGATCCCATGGATAAAAACTAAAGACGAATGGATCAATATCAGTTCAGCAGGAGGCATAGACAACAATGACAAGGCCCTGCTTAAAATTTTTATTAATCTTAATTCAATATTTACTGACAAAGATTATATCTGGGTTGTGAGTGGAGATAATATGCTCTTCAGAATTGTCCGGAATAAAATACCTTCCATTAAGCCTGATGTCAGTCTTTTTATCAGAAGTATCTCTGATGCGAAAGGATTTAACTTCAAACTCTCCGATATTGTGTTTGGCAGCGGTGATAACAATGTGTATTTTGATATCGTGGCACCTGGATACCTCAAGCAGAATTCAACTCAATATCAATGGATTCTGGATAATGGGGAATGGTCAAAATGGACATATACCAATACAATAAACCTGTTTGTAAAGCCAGGTAAATATACGCTTCAGGTCAGGGCAAAAGATATATGGGGTAATATAAGTGAACCCAAAGTTGTATCATTTACAATTGAAGCGCCCTTTACTCAAACAACATTTTTTTATATAATTATTCTTGGTGCATTATTTATTATAATAATTGGAATTGTCAGGTTCAGGGAAAGACAACTTAAAAAAGACAAAAGGATTCTCGAAACCAGGGTAAAAGAACGAACCGGCAAAATTGAAGCACAGAAACAAGAAATTACCTCCAGCATTGAATATGCGAGCAGGATCCAAATGGCTATGCTTCCTGAGGATTGGCATTTCAGATATTCATTCTCTGATTATTTTATAATATTTAAGCCAAGGGATATTGTAAGCGGCGATCTCTACTGGATTGGTGAAGATGAAAAACATATTTTCTTTACTGTAGCCGACTGCACTGGCCATGGTGTTCCGGGAGCTTTCATGAGTACACTTGGAATATCTACCTTAGATGAGATAATTACCAATAATACTGATCTTAAAGCAAATACTGTATTAAACCTGTTACGCGAAAAAATCAAAACATCACTTCATCAGACAGGCAAACAGGGAGAAGCCACTGATGGGATGGATGTAGCTTTCTGCATTCTTCATAAAGACAGAAAAAAGCTTGAATTTTCAGGTGCTTATAACTCTCTCTTAATTTTTCAGGATGGAGAGTTAAGGGAATTCAGGGCAGACAGGATGCCAATAGGGATATATTATGGAGAAAAAGAGACATTTACTAATTATGAGATTAAAGTCCAAAAAGGTGATACTGTCTACATCTTTTCGGATGGTTTCGCAGATCAGTTCGGCGGGCCTAAAGGATCAAAATATATGAAATATAATCTTAAGAGGCTGCTATCGGAAATATATCAGAGACCGATGTCTGAACAAAAGAGTATCCTGGAGAATGAGTTTGAAAAGTGGAAAGGCTCCTCTGACCAGATCGACGATGTTACAATTTTAGGTGTACGAATATAAGATGTTGTTCAGATATATTTGTATTTAAATAATAAGATTCCTCATTTCTCCGCCTTTTGGCGGATTCATTCGGAATGACAAGTCAGTTTTTTAATTTGAGGAAGAAGCGGCGATTCTCTTTTGAGAATCGCCGCTTCTTCCTATCATAAAACATATTGAACTTGTCATTCCGAGCGGTAGCGAGGAATCTCCATCGTTAATAGGAGATGCTCTTTCACAGGATTCTCATTTGAAAATTCAATATCTTTACAATCAAAACTTAAACACTATGATAATTAAATTTATAGGTGCAGCTCGGGAAGTAACCGGGAGTAAACATCTCATTATCACAGATTCAGGTAAAAAAATTCTTCTTGATTGCGGAATGTTCCAGGGTAAGGGACTAGAAACAGACAGTATGAACAGGGACCTTATGTTTGACCCATCACAGATTGATCATATAATTCTTACCCATGCACATATAGATCATTCCGGGTTGATTCCATACGTTTATAAACTGGGATTCAGGGGATCAGTGATTTGTACAAACGGAACACGCGATCTGTGTGCTATCATGCTGGCTGATTCTGCCTTCATTCAGGAACATGATACAATTACATTCAATAAACGCAGGGTTAAAAAAGGGCTTCCCCAGGTAACTCCAATATATACACAAGCAGATGCTACTGCTTGTATGGGCCTCTTTATCGGAGTACCAAATGAAATGAAATTCAGGATCGATGAAAATATAAAGGTCAGATTTACAGGAACCGGGCATATGCTTGGCAGCGGTGTGGCCAATATAGGAATAGTCGAAAACGGGCAATTAAAAAAAATAGCTTATACTGGAGATATAGGCAGACCGGTTGACCAGATTCTTGCACCACCTCAACCTTTTCCACAGGCTGACATTCTTATTACTGAATCAACATACGGTGACAGATTACACGAGGACTCGAAAATTGCAGAAGAAGAGCTTTTAAAAGTACTGGTAGATACTTGCGTAACCAAGGGAGGTAAGCTTATTATTCCCGCTTTTAGTGTAGGCCGAACCCAGGAAATTGTATTTTCCCTTAACAACTTTTTTAATGAGGGTAGATTGCCTAAAATTGATATGTTTGTAGATAGCCCTCTTGCAGTAAATGCAACAACCGTTTTCAGAATGCATCCTGAATGTTTTAATAAAAATTTCAGCGATGTTCTCGAAAAGGACTCTGATCCGTTCGGTTTTGATAATCTTTATTATATTAACAAGGTAGAAGATTCAAAAAAGCTCAATGATCATAAAAAACCCTGTGTGATTATATCTGCTTCAGGTATGATGGAAGCAGGTCGTATAAAACATCATCTTGCAAATAATATTTCAGATCCTAAAAACACAATACTTATTGTAGGATACTGCGCGCCGACAACTCTCGGTGCAAGAATAGGAAGAGGAGATAAAGAAGTTTCCATATTTGGAACTGTTTATGATGTAAAAGCTGAGGTGAAAAAAATCGAATCATTCAGTGGGCATGCGGATTATAAAGAAATGATCAGTTTTATAAGTTGCCAGGATAAAAATGCCCTTTCAAAGATTTTTATTGTTCACGGGGAGTATGAAACACAGAAAAAGTATGTTGCTTCGTTGAAGGCTGAAGGTTTTAAAAATATTGAAATTCCAGCTAAAGGGCAGGAATACGATTTGTAGGGACATGCCATGGCATGTCCTTACTGTATGTATTTTCTCAACTCTTTTCTCACCGTTTTCCATTCAGGGAAAACTTCTGACAGAAGCTTATAAAACTGTGGACCATGGTTATGGTGTTTCAGATGGCAGAGTTCATGTGCAATAACATACTCTATATACAAGTCAGAGAGTTTTATTAATTCTGTACTTAATGTTATAACCCCTTTATTTGAACAGCTTCCCCATCTCCTTTTCATGGTTCGGATTACAAGGCCTGCCGGCTTAAACATCTGATTTTCATGATCCCTGAGTACCTTATTAAGTAATTCAGGAAAATATTTCAATGCTTCAGTTTTATAACCTTTGTAAAGCAATCTCCTGATTATCGGAGTATCATCAGTTTTTTCTGTTCCAAGCTCAATAGTATTATCATAAAACCTGATATATGATTTTCCAGATTTTTCAATCTTTAGAACTGACTGATTCCCGTGAAAAAGATGTGTTTCACCGGATATGTAGGACTTTTTGACAGGACTATTATCAAGTTTCCTGTAATTGTCACGATGTTTTAAAACCCAACTGTACTTTTCATTGACAATCCTGTTTATTGTTTTAAATGATGTAAGAAATGGTACCCTCACAATCACCGATGAATCCGGAAGCACACTGATACCTATGGATCTTCTTCCTGAGTATGTTACCTTGAATTCAATATCCTCTATTTTGTGAATTTTTTGGTCTTGTAGCATTAATTATTTTGATACATTAAATTAGTTTCTGTTATTATTTATCTAATGATGTTTTTTCACGGTGCACGATACAGTATACTTTTTAACTTCTGAAATGTTAAATTATTATATTATTAATTGCGAAATGTTAAAAAAAAATAATATTTAGTATTTCAGGAATATTAGTATGTTTTATTTTGTCTAAGAATGTGTTACCCGATCTAAAAATGGTTAGTAAATTATTCCCAATAAGTTTTACAACTATACAACGACAGGTTTTAGTAGGTTAGAACCAATGTAAGGTAAGGGTAATTTTAACGGGTGGCAGCTCTGATGCTACCCGTTTCTTCTTAATAAGAATGGGGGAGGAGCCTTTGATTGAATAGTTTATTTCTTTTTCAGAGTTATTACTGTTATTTCTGGTGGCATCCATATCCTGAAAGGAATGGCCAGACATCCAAGTCCTCTGTTAACATACTGATATTGATGGCCTTCTGTATAAAGTCCGTTCCAGTGAGGGTAGAAATATTTGGCAGGGCTCCATCTGAATTTCTTGGTCATTATACCCATTTGCATGCCATGAGTATGCCCCGAAAGAGTTATGTCTATATCAGTTTTTCCTGTCACATCCTCTTCCCATTGATTCGGATCGTGACTGAGAAGTACTTTCAGATCAACACTGTCAGCATTTAGACCCGACATCGCCTTTTCCACATTACCATGAATCATATGGGGATGACGCCCTTCAGTTGTGACACCAATAAGTGCGATTCTTGCTTTACCAATATTCAGTGTTTTATATTCATCTTCAAGGACCTGATATCCCGAAGCTGTTATCTGGTTGATCATTAATAATATGTTATTCTCCCTGTCGGCTTCAGTGAAAAACGGATCGTAGGTCCCCACATCATGATTACCTAAAATTGCAAAATTACCGTAACGGCTATGTGCTTTGGAAAGGATTGTATCATTTTTGTCGAATTCTCTCCAGCCGAAGTCAATAAAATCGCCGGTATTTAAAAGCAGGTCAGGCTTAAGAGCATTGACTTCGTACATTACTTTTTGCAGAAGCTTCCTGTGATTGTAGAAACACGGAAGATGCATATCCGATAACTGAACTATTCTCAAACCATCGAGATCGGTTTTTAAATCTTTAATTTTTATTGTTACCTCTTCTGTTTTGAAATTAAATCTTCCATGAAAGGTACTGAAACCAATAATAGCAAGGAACGCTATCATTATGATCAACCCCGTGTTAGTCATTAGTCTTATGTGGTCGCCTTTTTTTATTCTTACCAGTTTACCTGTAAAATGTAAAATGTCTAATATAATTCTGGGAATAACAATAGCAACTATCAGTCCTGTCATATTCATCATTAGCCAGACAAGTCGCGGACTATCGAAAAATCCCCTGAAAGAATGCATTTCGATAAAAGTTATCCAGACTGCAAGGCTAAGAATAACATGAATGATCATTGAAAGAAAATATTTTGCCTTTGAATGATGGTAGAAATGTTCCCTCAGAACCAGCGTTGTAAGTATTTCTGTAATGATCAGAATAATCAACAATCCCATAAATGAAAAAATATGATATAAAAGTACTCAAATATTAATTATCCTTTCTATTATTACATTCATATCAAGATACAGAATTGTGTAAAATGACAGAAGTTAAATTTTATGATCCGCTTTTTGCTCCTGGTTCAAAACTGATCTATTCAGTCATATCAGCCAGATATAGAAACAGTTGGATATTTGTCCGCCATCACAAACGAACAACATGGGAAATAGCTGGGGGGCATATTGAAAAAGGGGAGACTTCATTTGAAGCAGCCGAAAGAGAATTGATGGAAGAGACAGGTGCTTTAAAATTTAATCTGGAGTGTATTGCTACATATTCTGTAACATCAGACGGAGAAACAGGATGGGGAAGACTTTACTTTGCTGATGTCATTGAAATTGGACCCATACCTGATATATCTGAAATTGCAGAAATTGTTTTATCTGATCATCTTCCTGAAAATCTTACACATCCTGATATTCAGCCACATCTATTCAATAAGACAGTAGAATATTTAAATATCAACAAAATCCATTAACCACAAAGTACATTAAGGAGGCACAAAGAACACAAAGTCAAACCATTAAAATTCAACCCTTTGTGGCCTTTGTGTAAAATCTTTGTGACCTTTGTGGTTAAGTAAATTTTCAAATGTATTCGAAAGTCACCTTCTTCAGCCATTTTTCCTCAAGCAATCGTGCGATTCTTTTTACAACAGTCCGCCTTATTTCAAGATCGACAGGAAGGTTTGGGTCCTGGTGTGCGATGTTGATCCTTGTACCGATTATGAAGTAAATCTCATCGCTCTCCATAATGAGTCTTACGATCTTATCAGCTGGTCCCTTGCCAAGTTTTATACTGTTATTATATGTTTTTAATATCTCATTGACCTTCTGAAGCGTAAGTATGCCTTCAGTCACAAGATCAATACCTTCAAGAAAACTTTCAGGAGGCAGTTCGGGATCTTCGAATATTAATTCATCAATTATTGTTCTGTTTAATTCCCTGGCGATAATATCTGCTGTTGTACCACCGCAAAGAATCACTTTTCCCTTATATGTCATGACTTTTGCAGCCAGCTCTTTGTCCTTCTCCTTCTCATATGGAGGACCGGTACAGATGATCAGTTTACGGGGTTCCCGGAAATAAATAGTCGCACAACTTATATCATCACGGGCTTTATAGCTATCGTTTTTGTGGGCCATTGTAACTATCTTCCCGGCAAGCATAATTGCTGAGATTGAAGCTTCGCTTGTTACAAGAGATGCAGCGTAAGAAGATATATTTTCACTTTCCCACCCAAAAGGAAATTTTTCACTGCCCATGCCGCTTTGAGAAACACCGTCAGAACAGAAGATGATTCTGTCTTCTTTCTCAGGCATAAATGAGCAGGTTTTGAGAACTTTACCCGAGTTTTTTCCTTTTTCAAGCACTACCTTTTTCCATGAAGGATCAAATACCTGGTTTCCTCTTAAAATCACACTTGACGGATTGTCATATTCCAGGATTGTTGCTCTTCCGCTGCTTTCAATATCAATTATAGTAAAAGTTGAATAGCTGATTTTCCGTTCACTGCATACGGGCAAAGTATTCATAATTATTTCGGCGATACGGTCTACCTCTTTATGTTCACGAGTAAAATTAATGGCCATAGTGGCTGTTAGGGTAGCAAGAATATTTGCTTTAACGCCATGTCCCATACCGTCTGAAAGAACAGCTATTACCCTGTCTTCTTCTTTAATATACCTGTACAGAAATACATCACCGCTAATCCTCTCACCGTCGAAGTTCCTCTGTTGACTATTGACCTCTATAAAAAAATTTCTGTTCACCTGAGATTATTTCGGCTTGTTTTTTGAATTTAGCTTTTTCGATTTGTAAGACTCAATGATAGAGTTTAGCATCTGTTCTGTTTCTGATGCGCCTTCACCGAGAAGGAATCCTATCTTCTGAACCATTTCAAGGTTTTTATCAATTACCTCACTTACCCTGCTGGTCACCTCTTCGCCCTGAACTTCCGGAGAATAAAGATCACGGATTATAGCACCGCAAATCTTATTTTTCCTGATTGGAAAGATTGAGACATTCAACATTTTATCTTCAAAATGGACATCTTTGCTCAAAACCGGTTCATCTTCCTTAAGCACAAAGGAGAACATGTTATATACATTGAAGGGGATAAGGGTTTTGATATCAGCACCTGCAAGTCCGGGAATAACATCAGATATAGCTTTTGCATCTTCCCCGATTATGTTGATAAAGCTTTGGTTGGAATGAAGTATTTTAAGATTGTTGTCAACGATTACCACACCGGTCGGAAGTTTTTCAAGCATATTATTCATCATGTCGGAAGCGCTCTGAGCAATTTCTTTTTCATGCAGGGCAATTTCTTCTGATTCTTTGAGCGCCTTTTTTGTCTCTGCAAGTTTCCTGTTGGTCTGTCTCAGAGTCTCAATATATTCCTGCTTATTCCGGAGGTTGTACGTATGGCACATCTCAGG
>OCZT010000441.1_pt1 | contig 40914 bp, 37 predicted proteins | sample 1539031 | NCBI WGS metagenome assembly OCZT01 (sample SAMEA3539308, study PRJEB22396) | soil metagenome | biome: tundra; feature: field; material: soil | place: USA | collected 2010-05 | depth 0.15 m
CGAGATATTGGCGTGACTGTGTTTCAGACGTGTGCTCTTCCGCTCTCGAGCGATCGCTTGCGCGCGCCCGTCGATCGTCCGTACCGGCCGCGCAGCCGCGCGAGCGCCGCCGGCGCGGCGATCCGCAGCGACTCGTCGAACGCGGGTCCGGCGAGTGCATCGCCCACCCGAACGTGCCGGTCGAGATTGGGCAGCGGCGGCACCGCGAGCGGATCACACTCGTCGGCGTCGATGACCACGGAGAGCCAGAGGCGCAGCTCGCACAGCCAGACCGCGGTCGGGTTGACGTCGACGCCGAAGATGGAGCGGGTGAGCACGTCGCGGCGGCGAGTGCCGACGGAGCGCTCGTCTCCGGATGCGCGCGCGAGATCCGCGAGTCGCTCGAGCAGGTGGACGAGAAACGCCCCAGAGCCGCATGACGGGTCGAGGACGCGCAACGTGGAGAGCGCGGAACGCAACGTGGAGCGATGCGCCGCCGGGAGCGCCTTGCCGTCACGAGCGGCCCGCACGACGCCGGGCGGGACATCGAGCGCTTCCAGCGCGGCGTCGAGCCCTTCACCGCCCACCCGTTCGATGATCGCGCTTGGAGTATAGAACGCGCCCGAGGCGCGGCGATCGCCTGCGGCCATGAGCGATTCGAATGCGCGGCCGAGCATCTCCGGGTCGATGGCCGCCTCGCTCCACGCGGACGAGTTTTCCCGCGCGGTGACGCGATACCGGGCGAGCAGTCCACCGATGAGTTCACCGAGCGCCTCATCGGTGAAGCGGAAGTCGCCGACGCGCCGCTCGAGCGACGATCGCGCGAAGAGGCCGCCGTTAAGGAACGGAATCCGTCCGAGCGCCCGCGCCGCCGGAGCGCGCCGCCCGGCCGGCGTGTTCAGCGTCCCGAAGAAAAGCGGATCGAGGAGCCGACGGTGCACGTCACCGCCGCTCGCGCAGCGCGCGTCGAAGGCATTGCGGAGGAACGCGCGGTCGCCGTCGAGCCAGCCCTTGGCTTCGAGGAACGCGAGGAAGAGGATGCGCGACGAGCAGAGCAGGGCGAGCTCGCGCCGCGTTTCGTCCGGCGCGCGCCCTCGTGCGGACCGTGCGAGCGATCCGACGACGGACTCGAGTTCGCGATAGAATCGCCGGGTGAGCGCGTCGCGTCCGAGCAGCTCGCGCCACCGGTGATGCACCAGCACGTCCACGCCGCTCGCCGCGTCAGCCATCGCGGCGAGCGTCTCTCCATCGGAATCGGTCACATGCGCGAGATCGATCGTCAGCGCCGAGATGCGGTTGCGGACACCCGGAGCGGGCGCGGCGATCACGAGCGAACCGGTCTCGTGGTGCCGCATGACGAGCAGCCAGAGCAGCTGTGGAGCGTTTGCGGTCACCCGTCCGGACACACGGGCGATGGTCTCGCGCAGAGGTACGTCCGCGGCCGGCTCTAGCAGCAGTGCCCGCAGCGTTCCGGCCCCGTTTGCCACCGAAGCCCGCCGGATGGCGCTATCGAGGCCGAGCGCCCGGCGTGCGTCACGATCGAGGGGAAGCGATTCGCCGAATCCGAGTGAGGGAAGAAGGGATCCAAGATCGCGGAACGATCGTGTGCCGGCGAGGAGCGCGGCCGCATGGCGTAGGGAGGACACACGCCATGATCGCAGCGCGGGATAGGAGAACCGTCACCGCGCGATTGCGCACCGCGTCCAAAACGCGCAAAGGCGCCGTCCCAACGCGACTGAAAGCTGTCGACTGACAGCTATCGACTGACGGCGTTCAGTCCATCGCGTCGAGGAACATCGGCAACTCGCGAATGTCCGAGAGCCAATAGTTGGGCCGCGCCACCGCGATCTGCTCGCGCGTGAACGGCCCCCACAACGCCCCGATCGTCTTCACCCCCGCCGCATTCCCCGAGCTGATATCGTGCGGCGAATCCCCCATCATCAACGCTTCGTCAGCGCGCACGCCGAGGCGTTCGAGCGCGAGCAACACCGGCTCGGGCTCCGGCTTGTGCTTCGTCACCGAATCCGCGCCGATCACCACGGGCAGGAACTTCGCGAGCCCCGTGAGCTCGAGCCCGCGCCGCGCGAGCTGGTCGTTCTTCGACGTCACGACGCCCATCGCCAGGCCACGCTCGAAAAGATCCTCCAGCACCGCGGTGGTGCCCGGAAATTCCTTGATCACGTTGTCGTGATGGATGACCTGGTATGCGCGATACCGCTCGCGCAGCATGTCCAGCTCCTCGGCGCTCCGCGCGTACAGCGCGAGCTGCTTGTAGAGCGGCGTCCCGATCCCGGCCATCCAGTCGGAATCGGCGGGAACGGTGCCGTCGAATCCGGCGAAGGCGTGGTGCATCGCGGCGACGATCAGGCCGATCGAGTCGATCAGGGTCCCGTCGAGGTCGAAGAGGACGGCGCGGAGATTGCTTGGCATCCACGAAAGCTAACGGGAGCGATACTCCCGCCCTTTCCACTCGACGCGATCGCCCCGCCATGCGGCCCGTACGAAAAGCGCCAACAGCACGCACGACGCGAGCGGATTGAGCACGGCGTACCACGCCGGCGCGCGCAGTCCGACGTGCATCACCACCCAATACAGCGTGCTGAGCGCGTAGGCGATGCCGCCCCACACTCCCACGGCCGCGGGAGCCAATCCGAGCAGCGCGAGGACGACCGCGAGCGTGGGAGCGATCTCCCAGAGCGGCACGAGCGGCGCTACGAGCCGGATCAGCGCGCGCGCCGCCCGCCCGCCCTGGATGGTATCGCGACCCGCCGCCCAGATGTTCTTGCCCCATCCGCGCCAGATCTCGCCGAACCCGGCGTACATGCGCGTGCTCATGTCGTCGAACCCCTCGACGACCTGCACCGAGTAGCCCAGCCTCGTCCACTCCTGCGCGAAGCGGAGATCCTCGGCGACGTGCGTGCGCACCGCCTCGTGGCCGCCGGTGCGATCGTACACTTCGCGCCGCATCAGCATGAACTGCCCGTTGGCGATCTTGTCCAGCGGATTGCGCGACTCGTTGGTGCGGTCCGTGCTGCCGAAGCGCGCGACGAGCATGCCGAACACGTGCGGCTGCAGCAGGCGCTCCCAGAACGTCTCCATCGACTGGGATCCAGCCACTGAGAACAGATCGGCCCGGCGTTCGCGCATCGCGTTCATCGAGCGCGCGAGCAGCACCGGGCCGTGTCGCGTGTCGGCGTCGGTGAACAGGAGAAACGTCCCGCGCGCGGCGAGCTGTCCGGTGTGGCACGCCCACTGCTTGCCCATCCATTCTTCGGGCAAGTCCGGGTTGTCGGTCACGCGGACGCGTGCGTCTTGCGCCCCGAGTCGCCGAGCGATATCGCCCGTGCCGTCCGCCGAGTGGTCGTCCACGACGATCACTTCGATCGCGGGCCAGGTGGTCGCCAGGATCGAGCGCACGCACGCCTCGATGTTCCGCGACTCATCGCGCGCGGGAACGATCACCGACACGAGCGGCGCGTCTGTGGGAAGTGTCGGCGGGAATGCGCCGAGTCTGGTCGTGCGGCGCAGCCGCCAGAGGATCACGCATGGCACCGCCAGCCAGGGCAGCGACGCGAGCGCCACGACCACCGAATCGCTCACGGACCGCTCACGCTCCGTTCGCCGGCGCCATTCGCCGGCTCGCGGTGCCGGCGCCGCGCGGCCTCGTGAGGATCACCACCGCCGCCACGTTGCCCGTGATGTTCGTTGTCGTGCGGAACATGTCGGGAATGGTGTCGACGCCAAGCAGCAGCCCGACGCCCTCGGCGGGCAGGCCCGCGGCGAGAAGGACGGGGACCATCATGATGATCGAGCCACCGGGAATTCCGGGAATCGAGAACGTGGCGACGATCGTCGTCACGGCGATCGCCGCGATCTGCGGCGTCCCGAGCGAAATGCCGTAGAGCTTCGCCACGAAGAGTGCCCCGATCACCTGGCCGATCGCCGCGCCGCAGCGGAACACCATGACGGCGAGCGGAAAAAGGAACGACGAGATCGCCACCGGGATCCCCAACCGCTCGCGCACCGTATCGAGCATCGTCGGCAGCGTGGCGAGCGACGAGCGTGAGGAAAACGCCACCGCTTGCGCGGGGAGCACCGCGCGGGCGAACGTGCCAAGCGAAACGCCGCCGAACACGGCCGCCGCCGGATAGACGACGAGCGCGCAATACGCGACCGTGACGCCGCTGACGAGCGCGATGTACACCGCGAGCGCCCCCGCCGCGGCGAACCCGAGCCTCGACGCCACCGCGACCGCGAGTGCGAACACGCCGAGCGGCGCGAGCACGAAGATCGTATGCACGAGCAGCAGCGACGCATCGCGTACTCCCTCCACCACTCGCAGGAACAGCGCGCGCCGATCGTCCGCCACGCGCGAGAGCGCCATGCCGAAGAGAAGCGAGAACACGATGAGCGGAAGCATCGCGCCGTCCGCCGCGGCCTTGACGGGATTCGCAGGCACGAGGTCGACGATCCACTGCGCGACGCCGGGCAGCGACTTCGCGCCCTCGAGCGCGGCGCCCGCGGACTGGACCGCGTTCGCGCGCAGGCTTGCGGCCGCAACGGGATCGACGTGGACCATCGCGAGGATCGGCGGGCCGGCGAGCAGCGCGGCGGCGATCGCGACGACGTCGAACGCGATGAACACGGCGATCGCGCGCGCGCCCACGCGCCCGACGCTCGCGGGGTCCGCCGCGCCGCCGACGCCGGCGATGAGGCTCGTCACCACGAGCGGGATCACGGTCATGCGGATGGCCGAGACCCAGAGCGTTCCGGCCGGCTCGATGAACGGAACCAGGTGGGCGAGCGAGGGCGATCCGCTGGCCACGATGCCGAGTCCCACCGCGATGCCCGCGACGAGTGCGAGGAGGACTTTCAGCGCGAGCGACATGGCCGGAAACTACGGGCACGATGTTGCTTTCGCACGAACGGCCCGAGGCGGGATCACGCATCGCGTGGCATATTTGTGCCATGCCCCTTCAGAGCGGTGGACGGCCCGGTCGGGAGATGACGCGCGCCGGTGCCTCCGCGAGTGCGAGACTGGCCCGCATCGCGAGCGCCGTTCGTGCTCACGCGCCGGCGCGCGCTGAGCGGGACGGCACGTATTTCGAAGCCGCGGTGGCGTTGATCCTGCGCGAGACGGTCGACGGCGAGGTCGAGCTGCTCTTCATCAAGCGCGCGGCGCGCGACGACGATCCCTGGAGCGGCCAGATCGCGCTGCCCGGCGGCCGACACCAGGCTTCCGACCAATCGCTCGAGGACACCGCGGTGCGCGAGACGCTCGAGGAGGTGGGACTCGAGCTCAGGCGCCATGGCGCGGTCGTCGGCGCTCTCGACGAGCTGCGGCCGCGCATTCCGGTGCTGCCGCCGGTCATCGTCCGGCCCTACGTCGCGACGGTCGTTGCGGATGCGACGATCGCGGCGAGCGACGAGGTGGCCGCGCACTTCTGGGCTCCGCTGGACGCCATCCTCGACCCGGCCGCGTCACGTGACACGGAAATCGTCGTGCGGCAGATGCGGACGGTGCGGCCGGCGATCCATTACGGGGGGCACATGATCTGGGGAATGACGGAGCACATCCTGCGCCGGTTCGAGGAGATCATCCGATGAGCGGCGGCGCCTGGATCTCATACGCTCGCGCGCCGCTGGCGATACGCGCGGCCGTCGCGCTCGCGATCAGCCTCGCGGTCCTCCTGATCCCGGCGCTCGGCGACCACTGGACGTACGCGCACCTCTACCACGCGAAGCTCTACGATCGCGACTGGGCCATGGCGTTGCGCGCCGCGGGCACGCTGTACGTGTGGATTCCGGTCGCGCTGATCATCTGGCTCGTGCAGCGTGAACAGGACGCGGCGCTCGCCAAGCGGCGCGCCCTGCTCGTGATCGGCTCTCCGGTGCTCGCGGGACTGCTGTGCGAGGTGATGAAGCTGCTCATCCGCCGCGAACGCCCCGATGTGGCCGCGGGCGAGTGGGTGTTCCGCGCGTGGAGCGATCACACGTTTTCGACGGCGGGGCTCGCGACGCCGAGCAGTCATACGATGGTCGCGTTCGGCGCGGCGACGATGCTCGCGCGGCTGTATCCGCGGGCGCGCTGGGTGTTCTACGTCATTGCGTGGGGGTGCGCAACGACGCGGGTGCTCTCGCACGCACACTATCTGAGCGACGTGACGTTCGGGGCGCTGCTGGGGTGGGCGGTCGCATGGGGAGTCTGGATACAATGGGGACGGCCGGGAGCCCTTCCAGCGAAGGGCGACGGGTGAGGGGAACCGACAGCGAAGGGCGACGCGTGAGGTGCAACCTGGCGAGAGGCGACCAGTGAGGCGGCGCGAATTCTTGGTCACAAGTGCGGCTGCCGTCGGCGCGTCGGGGTGCGTGCCCGGGTTCGTGGGCGCGCCGAGTCCCGGACGGCCGATCCCGTCGCGTTCGCAGCTCTGGTGGCAGCGGGCCGAGCTCGGGATGTTCACGCACTTCGGGATGAACACCTTCACCGATCGCGAATGGGGCGACGGTCGCGAAGAGCCAAAGCAATTCAATCCAGGGCGATTCGACGCGCGGCAGTGGGCGCGCGCGGCGAGGGCCGGCGGATTCAAGTACGTGATCCTGACGGCGAAGCATCACGATGGATTCTGCCTGTGGCCGAGCCGGTTCACGGAGCACTCGGTGAAGAACAGCCTGTGGCGCGACGGTCACGGCGACGTGGTGCGCGAGTTCGTGGATGCGATGCGCGCCGAAGGGCTGCGGCCCGGTCTGTATCTGTCGCCGTGGGACCGTCACGAGCGCACGTACGGCGACAGCCCGCGCTACAACGACTACTACATCGCGCAGTTGACCGAGCTGCTGACGCAGTACGGTCCGATCGTGGAGCTGTTCTTCGACGGCGCCAACGGCGAGGGGCCGAACGGAAAGAAACAGGTGTACGACTGGCCCCGCGTGCACGCCACGGTGCGCCGGTTGCAGCCGAACGCGCTGATGTTCTCGGACGCGGGTCCTGACATCCGGTGGATCGGGAACGAGCGGGGCACGGCGGGCGAGCCGAACTGGTGTACGGTGAATCCGGCGCTCGTGCCATACGCGGGTTTCGATGCGCCGCAGGTTGGCGAGTGGCTGCAGCACGGAAGCGCGGACGGCACGGTGTGGCGGCCGGGTGAAGCCGACGTCTCGATCCGGCCGGGGTGGTTTCATCACGAGGCCGAGAACGCTCGAGTCCGCAGCACGGAGAACCTGATCGAGTTGTACTTTGCGTCCGTGGGGCGCAACGCGAACTTACTTCTCAACGTGCCGCCGACGCGCGAGGGGCTCTTTCACGAGGTGGATGCGCGGCGGCTCGCGGAGTTCGGTTCGAAAATGCAGGACGTGTTCGCGGATGATCGTGCGGCCGGCGCGCGAGTGCACCGTACGACCGGCGGAGTGGAGCTGGCGCTGCGCGCACCGGCGGCCATCGGCATGGTCGTCTTGCGCGAGCAGATCGAGCGCGGGCAGGCCCTCTCACGCTATCGCGTCGAGGCGCTCGTCAACGGTGGGTGGCGCGTCGTCTCACGCGGTACGACCATCGGGCACAAGAAGATCGACCGGTTCGCGCTGGTGGAGGCCGACCGCTGGCGCGTGGCGATCGAGGAGTCGACCGGCCTCGTGCGACTCGGGGATGTCGGGCTCTTCGCACGGGAGAGGCCGGCCGGCGGAGGCGCCGGTTGAGCGCCGCGCGAATCGGCACTCGCGCGACGGCCCGAAACGTTCCGCTCACACGCCAGGCCGAGGACTATCTCAAGGTCATCTACGAGATGGAGCAGGGCGGGGCGCCGGCCGCGACCACCGACATCGCCGGCCAGCTCGGCATCGCCGCGGCGAGCGTGAGCGGGATGCTGCCGCGCCTCGCGCGACTCGGCCTGGTCAAAGTCGAACGCTATCGCGGCGCGAGGCTCACGGCGTCGGGCCGCGCCGCGGCGCTTCAGTTGATCCGGCGTCACAGGATCATCGAGAGTTTCCTCGTCAAGCGGCTCGGCTACCGCTGGGACGACGTGCACGTCGAAGCCGAGCGGCTGGAGCACGCGGTCACCGCGGAGCTGATCGACCGCATGGCGGACGCGCTCGGGAATCCCTCCGCCGATCCGCACGGCGCGCCAATTCCGACCTCGGCCGGACACGTCGACGAGCGGCGGCTCTCGAGCATCGCCGATCTCCCCGTCGGCACACGTGCACGCGTGGTGCGCGTGAGCGGCCGCGATCCGGAATTTCTACGTTACATGAAGAAGCGCGGAATCGTTCCGGGAGCGTCGGTACGCATCGTCGCGCGCGAGCCGTTCGACGGGCCGGTGACGCTCACAGTCGGGCGGACGCGGCAGGCGATAGGAGCAGCGGCGGCGGGGAAGGTGTACGTCGACTGGGAGAGAGGGGAGAAGAACGAACGGAACGCCGTCACCTGACAGCTGTCACCGAACAGCCGCAAGACGAAAAGCCTCTTTACCGGATGCCGCGCTGATCGGTAACGAGGCCGTTGTCCGACGGCTGTCGTCTGGTTGCTGTGAGTTGAAAGCGTTTTGTGGCCGTTGCGCTCCCGTTTACTTCACAACCGGAGCCGTGCCGAGCTTGGCCACCATCCAGTCCGCCAGCGCACCGAGAATCACCGGACTCACCTTGTTCGTCTTCACATGCTTGTACATGTCGAGGAAATCGCCCGTGGAGTCCGCGAGAAAGAGGTGGTCGGTCGCGGGGAAGATCCGAACCGTCACATCCTTGTTGCCACCCGAGCGAATGAGCGTGGCCAGCTTGGTGGCGTTCTCGGCGGGGACTTGCCGGTCCGTCGCGCCCTGAAGGATCAACGTCGCCGCCTTCACCTGCTTCGCCACCGGTGCAGGATCATAGGTCGTCCAGAACTTCACCGCGGGAGAGAACTGTCGCTCCGGTGCGAGCGTGACGCGCGCCTCGGCGAGCACGGAGTCGCGCTGGGCCTGCGTGAAGTTCGGATTGTGGTCGGCGACCCATTTGTTCTGCGACATGATGATGTCCATCATCTTGTCCGCGGGGCCGGCCATGACCGCGATCGCGCGCAACCTGGGATCGGTCGCGGCGACCATCGGCGCGATCATCCCGCCCTCGCTATGGCCGACGAGCGCGAGTCGGTTGGGATCGATGTCGGTGCGCGAGCGCAGATATGCGAGCGCGGCGCGAGTGTCATCGGCGAAATCGGCGGTGGTGCTGTTGCCGAAGCTCCCGGTCGATGCGCCGAGTCCACGGTCGTCGAGCCGCAGGACGGCGATGCCGACGCGGCTCAGCGTGTCGGCCAGCTGGCGGAAGATCCGCACGCCGCCGACGAGCGGGATGTACTCGTCACGATCCTGCTGGCCCGAACCGGTTATTGTGACCACCGCCGGAACGGGCCCGCGCGCGTTCGCGGGTTTCGTGAGCGTTCCCCCGAGCGTGATGCCGCCGGGACCCGTGAAGGAGACTTCCTCGGCGGTGTAGGGAGCGCCGCGCGGCGCGGAATAGTCCGGTTTCTCAGCGGGCTTCGAGCCGGTCAGACCGAACGTGATCTTCGCAGCTTCAGCTTCGCCGACGCGGTTGATGATCGCGGGCTGCCCCACGATGACGCCGCCGATCATGCGACCTGCCGCGTCAACCTTGAACCGTTCCTGCTGTCCGGCGATCGTGATCAGCAGCGAGTCCGCGTCGATGGGTCGCACGGTCAGTGGCAGCGTGACGCCCCCGTTGATGGCGAGATACGAGTAGTCGCCGCTTCCTCCGGTCGCGCGCGCCCGCCGCGTGAAAAGCTCCGCGATCGCGAACGCGTTGCTGAACGACGGCACCGCGCCGGCCTTGGTGCCCAGGCGTGCGGTGTTGCCGGCCATCTGGAAGATCACACTGTCGCCTTGCATCGTGGCAAGGACTTCGGTCGTCGGCGCATCGCCCGGTGCGGCGCCCCACTTGAACTGCTTGATGGACATGGTCCGCACCGTGTACTGCGGTCCAAGCGCGACGACGTAATCGACGCGCGCCAGTCCTTTCAGCGACACGCTGCCGCGGAGCGTGTCGGATGTCCAGACGAACCGGTCCACGACGCCGGTGTCGGCGCCGCTCAGCACGACGAAGGCGCCGCGGTCCGGCGAGCCCTGCGCACGAACCGGCTGCGCGTAGAAGATCACGAAAATCGCGATCACGATCGCCGCCAGCACTGCCGCGAGCACGAGCACGCGCGGACCGTGGTATTCGTCGTCACCGCGGGAGTCATCGCGTTCCGAGGAATTCATATCGACCGTACGCGCGTCATCGTCGTCTCCATTCCGGGTCATCTTGACGATCAGGAAAATCACGATTGGTACTGCGATCGCGGCGCCGAACATCAGCAGCGTCGTCATGGAGCCGATGTCGCCGACATGCGGCCGCCGGTCTCGCGAGACGAAACGCGTAAAGGTACCGCTGCTTGCCGCCACCACGCCGGCAATAACCGCGATCCACGGCGCGAGCCGGCCCTGCTTCCGCCGTCGAGTCCTGAATTCGAACGCCATCATCACTCCTCCGAGAGCCGCGCATCCGACGCGGATCGCATCGGCTGGCGCTTGGCCCGTTTCAGTGCATCACGCAACAGGAACTCCAGCTGCCCGTTGAGCGACCGCAGGTCGTCCGACGCCCATTTCTGCAGGGCATCGAGGACCTCGCGGTCGATCCTCAGCAGGAAGGACTTCTTCTCGGTCACGAAAGGCGTCCCGGGCCGCTAGTACAGCGTTCCGGCGTTGAGAATCGGACTCGCCGCGCGCTCCGAGCAGAGCACCACCAGCAGGTTGCTCACCATCTGCGCCTTCTTCTCTTCGTCGAGGTGCACGATCCCCTTCGAGCCGAGGAGCTCGAGCGCGTTCTCGACCATGCCGACCGCGCCCTCGACGATCTTGAAGCGCGCGGCGATGATCGCCGTCGCCTGCTGCCGCTGGAGCATCGCCTGCGCGATCTCCGGCGAATAGGCGAGGTGCGAGATGCGCGCCTCGATCACCTCGACGCCTGCCTTCGCGAGCCGGTCCTGGATGGCCTGCTGCAGCGACTTCGACACTTCGGCCGTGTGGGTCGAGAGCGCCTCTTCGCTGTCGGCGTGCGAGTCGTACGGATACGACTGCGCCACCGCGCGCACCGCGGACTCGCTCTGCACGGCGACGTACTTCTGGTAGTCGTCCACCTCGAACAGCGCCTCGGCGGTCTCGACGACCTTCCACACGACGATCGCAGCGATCTCGATCGGGTTGGCGCGGTTGTCGTTCACCTTGAGCTTCTGCGTCTCGAAGTTGCGGATCCGCAGCGAGATCCTGCGCTTGGTGAGGAACGGATTGGCGAACCAGAAGCCCGGCGTCTTGACCGTGCCCTTGTAGCTGCCGAAGAGGATGAGCGCCTTGGCGTCGCCGGGGTTCACGATGAACAGCCCGCCGAGCATGACGCAGGTGATGATGAGGACGACGAGGCTGAGGATCACGCCGCCCGGTCGTTGAGCGGTTGCGGACGTCAGCAGGACGAAGAGCGAACCAAGGCCGACCAGCAGGAGCAGGAGGAGCGAGGTCAGGCCGTTGGACGCACGGTACTCGTTTTCGCGGAACATGCGGAGCGCACTCCGTTGGGGTGGTAGCAAAATGATATCATTATGCTATCTACCTGTCAAGCGGAGTGGTAAGTCGCTGTGGGGCAATGGCATGTGTCGCGGTGAATCAAAGTCTGCAAAAACTATGTTTCCCTCTTTCAGAGTTCGTCCACTCTACACGCCGCAAAGCTTGCGCACCCGCGCCAGCCGGTCCATCACCGGTCCGAGCGCCGGCAGCGACTCGATTTCGCGCACGGTCGCGAGCACGGCATTGTCCGGCTTCCCGCCGCCGAAGTTTCGTGCCGTTCCCTGGCCTATCGCGTAGTTCAGCGAGATCGACGTCGTGCGCGTGGCGTCATGCAGAGCCTTGAGCATGCTGTCGCGCGCAATGTTCGAGGTGCCCGCCGGCACGTTGCGCAGTCCAGTGACGCCGCGCGCCTCGCCGTACTGCACCAGATGACTGGCCGAATCGAACACGAGAGAAACGGTCATCACGGGCCGCGTGCGCGCGGGAAAGTATGCGATGACGCTCGTTGCCTTCGATCCCATAGGCAGTGGGCGGATCGCGCACTCACCGCCGGTTTCGGTCGCGGCGACGTCGGGCACAAATGCCTTGACCGCTTCGGGCCCGACGTCGGGCGAGAACGGTTCGCCGAAACTGACGCGTACGCGCGGGCGGACCGAATCGCCGGCTGAGATCGGTGCCGCCGAGCCGGCGCCTTTGCTGCCGCCGGAAACCGACGAGCATGCCGCGACGAGCGTACACAGTGCCGCCGCGGCGATCGCGCGCGCGTTCATGGCTTCTTCATCGTGCGCACCTGCATGTACACCTCGCGGCACGACTCCGCGTGTGCGGTATTCGCGACGCTCAGGGTCAGTTCCGACGGCGCGCCGCTGGCATCCGTGCGCGTGAAGATCCGGCCAATGGGCGCCGGCCGATCGGCCTCCGCCTTCCACCCTGAATCCGCCAGCTGCTTTCCATAGAAAGCGAGAATCGAGTCCGGCGACATTCCCGTGTGGAGCGTCGTGCCGATGCCGCTCGCCGGCATCATCGTGGCCGAGCACTCGCCGGTCATTCGCGCGTCCGACGTGCCGGCGGGATTGGTAAGCGCGGGCCACGGCAGGCGCATGGGGAGGGTCGGCATCTGCGGCGGATTACACGGCCCCATCGCGGCCTGCGCTGCGAGGCGATACGCGACGTCAGCGGATTTCCCGTCGTGCCGCGCGAGCGTCGCGGTGAGGATCTGTCCGTCGCCGCAGACAGTCAGGCGCGTCGGCGTCGCATCGGTGGCCGCGGGCGTCGCGGGCATGAAGCCGCCGACAGCGGGCCGCTGCATCACGGGAACCGCCTTCCACCCGTGCTCGAACAGCGCGCGGCGTAGCTCCGGCATCACCGAGTCGCCTGCCGCCGGAATGTTCACAATCGTCAGCACCGTCGTACCCTGGAACGCGGCTCCGACCACGTGCCCGCCCGCCGGCACGACGATCTTCGATATCACCCATTCGGGCGCGGAACCGACGAGAATGCGCGGCGCCTCCGTGCCCGCGACGCCGCCGGATCCTACGAGCGCCGTGACGAGCTCGATCGGAACGGTCTTCGGCTGCGAGAGCGGTTCGTTTCTCTGAGCAAGCAAGACGCGTGTCGAGAGGGCGGAAGCAGTCGCAACGAGACCGAGCGTCAGCGCCAAGTGTCGAGAACGGGCGATCATGCAGGAACGCTCCGCGGAAGAGTGATCACGCGTCAATGCGTGCATCCGTTCAACCTCGGCGCGCGTCGCCAATCCCGCAAGACCGCGCGCCGCTTTTGAGCCAGTAACCGGCCAGCCGTACTTCGCCGCGCTCTTCTTTCGACTGCTGAAGCGAGCTCACGAGACCGGCGATCGCGTGACACCGATCCTAAGGACGATGGATTCAACCGGTAGACCTCGACTTGGGTCGTGCTGGGATTCGTGGACGCCATCCGTAGCTTAGCGACGAGGCTCGCAGGCTTCCGGCCTCCTTCCACGCGGCCCAAACAAGTTTGACGACTTTGATTGTCGAGGGAAAAACGCGGATGTTGTCGCGTGATGATCTAGGTGTGTCCGTCTTTGCAGACTTTGATTTCGTGCCACACATGGCGGAGATAGACGGGGTCCGCGAACTTCCTACTGTTCGGTCGTTCGCGATTCCGGGTCGCGAACTTCCGCGCGCACGGGCACTCGCGTTCCCGTGCAAACCGAAATCCCGGTGGAGGTCCCGTTGAGATTCTCGGCAATCGGAGCACTGTGCTTGCTCCTTCTTGTCGTTCGGTCCGGCCATGCGCTCGTAGAACGCCGGCCGACTCACGCCGCCGCGGTCGGGGCGCGAGCGACCTCGGTAGCCGACCTAGTCGTTCACGACTTGTGCGCCAAGCGGGTTGCGTTCCTCGGCGAAGCACCCATGCACGGCTTCGGGAAGACGCTCGAGTTCAAGGTGGAAGTCGCGAGAAGACTCGTGGATGAGTGCCACTACACCGCGTTCTTCATCGAGAGCGGCGCGTACGACTTCCTGCACATCCAGGAAATGCTGAAGTCCGGTCAGACGGTCACCCGGCCCATGCTCGTGGCCGCGATCGGCGGCCTGTGGGACACCCGGGAAGTCGAACCGCTCGTCCCGTACCTGCTGGAAAAGGCCCAGCGCGGGGATCTGGTGCTCGGCGGCCTCGATGACCAGCTCGGACGTGGAACGTACGCCCAGCAGCAGATGCCGGCCGACCTTGCCGAGTTCCTCCAGGGTGACGAGAAAGCACGGTGTCTCGCCATTCTCCAGAGGCACACACTGTGGCAGTACGGCAGTGACGCGCCGTATGGCCCGAAGGACAAGGCGCTCATCCTCGGCTGCCTCGACCAGATCGAATCGGGAGTCTCCGCGCCAAGCGCCGGCGCCGGCCGCGATTACGTGATGGCGATGATCGAGAACCTGAAGAGGACGTTCGCGCGGGATTTCAGGCCCGAAGCTCCGTCCAGCCTCGATCCCAATATCGAGGACTTCAACGATCGCGATCGATCGATGTACGTGAACTTCAAGTGGTTCATGGCACGCTTGCCAGCCAAGGCCAAAGTGATCGTGTGGACTGCCACCAGCCACGCGGCCAAGGACCTGAGTGGCGTGCCCGGGCAGGAGAAGTTCGTTCCGCTGGGTTTGTACATCCGGCACGACTTCAACGGCGAGGCATTCGCGCTGGGCATCTCGGCGGCTTCCGGATCCTACGGTATGGCTCGTCAACCCGTCCGGCCGTTGGCCGCGGCGCCCGCCAATTCGCTCGAGGGTCGAGCCCTCGACGACGGCGGCGCGGATGTGCGCTATCTCGATGCGCGCAGGATTCGCGACCTCGGATCGGTTCCAGCACGACCCTTGGGTCCCGACTTCAAGACTGCGCGGTGGGGCGACGTACTGGACGGACTCGTCGTCTTCCGCGAGGAACGCCCGCCGCTCTATTCCGGGCGTTGACCTCGCACGGTATCTCGGTCCCAGAACTCACGAGCATGCTCATCGCGAAGCGGGTAGATGAGCGTGTCGCCGGTTTCCCGACAGGCTCGTCCACGTCTCCCGATTGCGTTCGGCATCTTCCATGAGAAGCTTGGAACAGCACGGTTCGATCCGTCGCACTTCTGAGGCGGATGCCGAGCGGTGGAGAGTACATGGACCGCGGTGCAACCCCATGACAGACATTCGCTACGGATTCGTCCGCACGTTGGATGGTCTTTCGTTCGACGACGCCGTTGCCGGCGTGACGGCGGCGCTGAAGGACGAAGGCTTCGGCGTCCTCACCACGATCGACGTGAAGGACACGCTCAAGAAGAAGCTCGATGTCGATTTTCGCCGCTACGTCATCCTCGGCGCGTGCAATCCGTCGTTCGCGCGACAGGCGCTCGAGGGCGAGCCGCAGATCGGGCTGCTGCTTCCCTGCAATGTGGTCGTGCAGGAGGCGCCGGCGGGGCGCGTGGTGGTCTCGATCGGCGACCCCAAGGCGATGTTCTCGCTGGTCGACAATCCCGCCGTGGCTCCAGTGGCGGTCGAGGCAGAGGCGCGGCTGCGCCGGGTCATGGCCTCAATCGAAAAACACTCCGGCGAGGCGACGCCATGACGGAGCGCGTCTGGCACGCCGCCGCGCGGATCGACACGTGAAGAAGAGAAACCTTCCCCTCTCCCGCGTCTACCAGCTGCTCGAACCGGGGCCGGTCGTCCTCGTGACCACGGCGCGCGGCGTGCGGCAGAACGTCATGACCATGTCGTGGCACACGATGATGGACTTCGAGCCGCCGATCGTCGGATGCGTGATCAGCAATCGTGGCTATACGTTCGGACTGCTTCGCTCGACGAAGGAATGCGTGATCAACATCCCGACCGCGAAGCTGGCGAAGAAGGTCGTGGGCGTGGGGAATGTCTCGGGCCGGACGGTCGACAAGTTCGAGAAGTTCGGCCTCACCCCGCTGCCCGCTTCGCGCGTCGCAGCTCCACTCATCGCGGAGTGTTACGCGAATCTCGAGTGCAGGGTCATCGACACGAGCATGGCGGCGAAATACAACTTCTTCGTGCTCGAGGTGTTGAAGGCCTGGATCGATCCCGCGGAAAAGAACCCGAGGACCATGCACCACCGGGGCAACGGGGTGTTCATGATTGCGGGGAAGTCGGTCCGGCTGCGTTCCAAGATGAGGTAGGGCGCAAAGCGAACGGTGGCCCGGGCTACATTCTATAATTGTCCGAACCCGCTGAAGATCCGCCGATACAGCACCGGGAATTTCCGACGCACCCACGAGGCTCCAATGACCCACCTCCGCGCGCTGCGCGCATTGGTCGCGCTCCTGTTCATTCCAGCCTCGCTCGCCGCGCAATCCGGCTGGGTCACCACGTCCGATTCGGCGCGGCTCTACTACCGCATCATCGGCCACGCCGCCGACACGATCATCGCCGTTCACGGCGGTCCCGGTCTCGATCACGAATCGATCTTCGGCGACTTCGCCGTCCTGGGCGAACATCACACCGTGATCTTCTACGATCAGCGCGGCGGCGGAAAGTCCACGCTGCCCGCCGACACCATGACGCTCGTGGCCGCGCGCCAGGTGCAGGATCTCGACGAGCTCCGCCGGCACTTCGGGCTCGCGCGGGTCACGCTCGTGGCGCACTCGTACGGCCCACTGCTTGCCGCGTCGTACGCGATCGCGCACCCGGGCAACGTCCGGCGCATGGTGTTCTTCGGGCCGGTTCCTCCGCGACGCGGCGACTTCTGGCAGCGCTACTCGAAGAATCTCAACGCGCGGCTCGACAGCACGCAGCGCGCGCAGATGACGAAGGCCTCGCGCATGATGACGAGCGCGACCGAGGACACGCGGCAGGGGTGCCGCGACTACTGGGCGATCGCGACGCGCCCCCGTCTTGCCGAACCCGACCGGACAATGCCGCTGATCAAGTCCGACCTCTGCGCGACCGACGCGGCCGGCATCCGGTACGGCAACACCACGAGCAATCGCGTGATCATGAACTCGTACGGCGACTGGGACCTTCGCGCGCAGCTCCGCACGCTCCAGGTCCCGACGCTCGTCGTGCATGGCGAGCAGGAGACCATCCCGATGGATCTCGTCGAGGAGTGGGTCACGTCGATGCCGAACGCTCGCCTGTTCAAGGTCCCGCGTGCCGCGCACTTCACGTACGCCGAGCGCCCGGAGCTGGTGTGGCCCGCAGTCGAGGCGTTCCTGAGCGGGAACAGCGGCTCGCGCCCATGAGGGTCTGGCGCGCCCGGACGACACTCTTCTACGTGCGACCGCTCCAGCGGGTCTCGGTTACTTCCGGCCCGCTCGCACGAGCGCGACCCGATCGAGCGATCCATCCAGGATGTGCAGCAGTGCGGCAGCCGTCTGCGCGCTGTGATAGTAGAAATCCGGAGTAATTCGCGTTACCTCGTCCGTTGACTGGTGATAGTCGGCGTGTTCCGCGTTGCTGAACATCACGAAGGGAATCTTCTTCCGGTTGAAGGGTCCCTGATCCGATCGGTTGGTGAGGTCGGATCCGATCGGCTCGCCCGGCGTCCCCTCGTGCCCCTGTCGCACGGAGACGAGTCCGAACGCCGCGACCGTGTCGATGAACGGTTGCATTACGGGCCAGGCGAGGGCGCCAATGACGTCGAGTTCACCGATCGAACTGCGGCTCACCATGTCGAGGTTCACATCGGCGATGATCGAATCCAACGGGACAGGCGGGCGATCGACGAATGCCATCGAGCCCAACAGCCCCTCCTCTTCGGCGTCGAACCAGGCGAAGATGACGGAGTTGAGCGGCGGATGCGCGATGGTCCACTCGGCGATCGACAGAATGGCGGCGCTGCCTGACGCGTTATCGTCGGCGCCGTGGTAGATCTCGCCGTTCAGCACGCCGAGATGGTCGTAGTGCGCGGACACGACGATGTACCGATTCGGGTGGAGCGAGCCTCGCACGATTCCCACGAGGTTGTGGCCGAACACCAGCGGATACGTGCGGGCAGGGGAGGCCGGAAACCGCAAAGTCTGCGGCCGCGGCGGCGCGTTCGTGACGGGGTCGGGAAACATCGAACGACGCGAGAACGACATCGCGTAGCCCTTCACCAGCGGCGTCAATCCAATCCGCGCGAACTCGCGCGTGAGAAACCTGCGCGCCCGGTCTCCACCTGGCGAGCCGGCGAGGCGGCCTTCCATGGAATCCGCCGCGAGCGCCGACAGGTTGGTGAACAGGCGTATCTCGTCGAGCGCCGGGGCCGTGTCCGCGCGCGGCACAACCTGCGCATGCAGGGACGCGCCGGCAAGCGCCAGGACTCCGAGCCAGCCGCTCACCGCTCGCCCTCGAACGAAGCCTCGCGTGGTAACCGTGAGCGTCATGTAGTCCGAATGCTACCGCGGCCCGCCAGCGCGGTCACGTGGCCGAATTGCTTCGCGATCCAGGCGATTCGCAAGGTCGGGGTCATGTGTCGCTTGGCTGAAGAGTCGCAGCGATCCTCGAACCTATGCTCACCAGCCGTCCCACCGCCGAACGCTGTTCAACCACGGGTCAGGCTCCTTACGCAAGACGGAGGGCCGGGCGTACCCGCCCGGACCCTCCGTCCGATCTCCTGCGAAGCGCTTGAATCGTACGTCTCGAATCTCATGTCGTCAACTCGGCGTCGCTGACTCGTCCGGTACCCGGCGCGGGATTCGACGCGAAGCGGAGCGAGCGCCGACAGGCGCTTCGCGCGAGCTCAACCCGCACGGCCTTGCGGCCAATCTCTTCGCAGCGCCCCGGCCAGCATCGTTTCGCCGCCCGATCTCACCGACCACTCCATCACGCGGCGCAGGTACCAACCGCGCTCCGAGTCGTCGCTTGGTGCATCGGACTGAGTCATATCAGTTTTGGACATAGAGGGCTCGAGGCGGATATTATCGACGGGCAACGACCTTCTGCACGAACGCCACGACGCCTTCGACGAGTCCAGGCGTCAACGGCAGCGACGGGTCGTAGTACGATGCCATCTGCTCCGCGCGACCGCTCGGAGTCTTCTTGAGCACGTGGTTCATGCCCTCGACCTCCAACACTTCACACGCCGGATTCGCCGCCTTCAGTAGGACGGTTTCCGCGGGCGCCTCCTGAAAATCGGAACTGCCGTGCACGATGAGACAGGGCACCTTGAGCTTCCGGATCTCCTCCGCGGCGGAGTAACGGTACAGCGACGTCAGATACGGCTGGACCGCGGGACGAAACAGTCCGGCCAGCTCTTGAGGGACCGGCGCGTACGTCCGACCGGCCACGAGCGCGGCCATGATGGTATCCGACAGGGCAAGAAGCGACGGCGAGAGCTGCCCGGCGACGAGCTGGTCACGCAGCACGAGGTCTTGCCTGCGCGCTGGTCCCTCGAGCGAGACGTACGCATCGGCATTCGCCTGGAGCATCGCGAGAAGGCCGACCAGCGCGCCCTCGCTGTGACCGAGCACGATGATCCGGTTGAAGCGGTTGTCCGCGCGGTAGCGTCGGACCCACGCGGCTGCGTCGGTGGCGAGCGTGTCGAACAGCTGATCCTTGAGGAGAGCGCTCGCGCTGCCGAACTGCCCTCGCTTGTCGTAGCGGATTGACGCGATCCCGTGCGTTGCGAGGGACTCGGCGAGTTGGCGGAGGTAGGACGGGAGTCGGGCTGTCGAGGGGTCATTGCCGTCGCGATCAGCTGCTCCGGAGCCTGCGAGGATGAGGACGAGCGGCACACGTTCACTCTCCGCGGGCAACGTCAGCGTGCCGGCGATGATGCCGGGCGCACGCTCGATTTGCACCTGTTCGTTCTTCCACGATGACGCGCTTTGCGCATCGCCGGTGTGTGCCGCGAACGAGAGCGCCGCGAGCAAAGATGCGGATTGCCGACCTCGCTTGATCATCAAGTCGCGACACTCCCTTTGAACGTCACGATTCGGTATTCAACGAAGCGAAATACGAGAACAGCACCGAGCCAATGACACACGCAATCGCACCGCCGAGCGCGATTCTGTTCATCCAGTGGCCCGGCGCGGCGGCATCTGCGAGCAGCAGCACTCCCGCGGCCACGAACAGGTACCCACCGACCCTTTGTGTGCGGGCCCAATTCTCATCCGATGAGAGGCTCCACGGCGTTCGAATCCCGATCCAGAAGTTCGACCGCACGCGCGGGAACACATTGCCGATGCCGATGAAGAATGCGCCGAGGAGTCCGGGTCCCACTCGTTCCATTGCAAGCGGGAGCCCGAGCGCCTGGCCCAGCGACACACAGTGGATGGCAAAACAGAGCGTCACCACCGCGATCACGATGAGGTCGTAGCTGGTCCAGAACTTCTCGTAATTGTCCTTTCGCGGATCGGCGCCGGGCAGCACGCGGAACATGATCGTGAGCGCGAGCATGACGAGCGGTATGAGGAACGCACCGTAGGGACGGCCCGCCCATCCGTTCGGCTCCCAGTCCCAGTCCCAGTGGATCGGCACGCGATCGGGGAGATGCGAGTACGCGGCGAGCGACATGACCGACGCCGTCACGACGAGCACGGCCGGATACCATTTGCGCATTGTCATCTCCGGGGCCGGGTCCATCCCATCAGATGCTGTACCACATCCTGAAACACCGTCGTGTTCAGTTCGTACACCAGCTGCTGGCCGTCCCGGACGACCAGGACGAGCCCCGCTTCCTTCAGCACAGCGAGGTGTCGCGAGATCGTCGGCCACGAGCTCGAGAAATGTTCGGCGATCTTGCCAGAAGGCAGCGGTCGCCGCGCGAGCAGCTGCAGTATCTGCCTGCGAGTGGGATCAGCGAGGGCCTTGAACGCCGTGTTCACTCGCGAAAGATATGAAGATTAGCTAATTATGCAAGTAACCATCATTGACATGCAGCATCGGACCTTCTCAAACGCAGAACGGAGGGCCGGGCAAACGTGCCCGAGCCCTCCGCTGCAGTCATCTGCGAAACAACCTAAGGGTAAGCGAAGGATCTGATAGGGTCAACTCGGCACTGTCGGCGCGGCAGCGTTGACTCGTCCGGCACGGCGATGCGCGCACGACGGGTCTGGCGGAACGTTGAGGCGAAGTAGCGGACGATGCGTCATCGAATCGCAACGCACGCCATCGTTCGGCCGCGTCAGTCGATCGACCCCCACCGGGCGCGCGCCACCGTCTCGCGCATCCTGTAGTAAATGCCGCCGACCAACACGAGCTCCGCGCCGAGCATGTAGCCGAACCAGCCGCCCGAATGCGCCCACGCCGCGATGCCGGCGAGCACGGCGGATGAGATCATCACGCCGATCATGCTGAGTCCGCGCCCGGTGGCTTGGCTCTCGTCGACGGGGCGCGAAAGCGGCACACCCTTGCCGCCGAGGCACGCGTACATCGCGTACGCTGGAATTGCGATGAGACCGGGGAGCATGAGCGCGAGGTGTGCGTTGCTCCGGTCGATCGTCAGCACGATGACGCCGAACAGGACGACCATCGGCAGCGCGATGAGCGCCATCACCGCCTTCCGCGCGCCGTGACTGAGCGCGGCCGGACCCGGCAGGGGCGCGATGCGAAAGACATCGGCGGCCTGCCACTGCTGCGAAACCTGCAGAAGGCTCAATGCCATGAGCGGCACCAGGCCGAGATAGCTGCCGGCGAACGCCGCACCGAAATCACCGACTCCCCTGCCGGCCTGAGCGCGCGGCAGAAGGATGATGATCGGCATGACGAGCATCGGCGCGATGCCGGGATACATCCGCAGTTTCATGTCGCGATCGCGCGCGAGGTACGCCGCGGAGAGGAGGAACGACGCGCGCGAGACGGAATCGCGGAGCCACCAGCTGAGCGGCGGCAATTTCACCAGCCGGTCGATCAGCGGACGCTTCACGCGCGTGCGGCGCCGCGTCGATACCTCGCTGATGGTCTGGAGTCCTCTCTGGTAGTCCGTCGCGAGTTTTCCGAACGCGATCCAGAGCACGAGCGCCGTGGCGGCGAGGCCCAACAGCGCGAGCCACCACGACCCGCGCGCGCCGCTGCCGGCCAGGGCGTCGTCGATCCCCGCGAACCACGCCGGGGGAAGGAAGCCCACCCACCACCGCTTGATGATCACGAGCGACGTTCCGTCGCTGCGGAACATCAGGCGCGGCACGATCTGCCCGCTGAGCACGAGCGCGATGGAGACGAAAACCTGCGTGGTGGTCATCAACGCGTCGAGGCGTTCGCGCCCGAACCAGCGCAAGCAGAGCTGGTAGACCATCACCACGGTGGCGGTGCAGAAGAGCGCCTCGAGCGTCGTCGAGAGCGCGTGCACGGCGACGAAGCTCCATCCGCCGTCCTTGAGCGCCACGCCCACGAAGAACCCCGTAAGGTTCAGCGCGCCCGCGAGCCAGAGCGAGACCTGCACGAGCACGCCGATCTTGGCCCACAGCAAGGCGCGCGGCGCGATGGGGCGGTGCAGGAGGATGTCGGCCTCCTCCTTGTTGAACAGCATCTCCCCGGCAGACGTCGCGACGAACAGCCCGAGCAGGATGAACGTCATCGCGTGGAGATAGATCGCGAGTGCGAACACCGGCTGGCCGGCGAAGGAGAGCGCCATCAGCCCGAAGAGGCCGTAGACGGCGAGCACCGTCGCGAGCTTCCGGCCCACGCTGGTCGGGGCGCCGGCCTTCTTCAGGCCGCGCGCGCCTCGTCCGCGCAGGAACAGCATGAGGAAGAGACGCCGCAGCGCCCGCTCGGGCGAGACGGGCTTGGACGCCGCGCGCCGGAGATCCATCATGTCCGGAACGTCTTCGCGAAGTCCTCGGCCTTGCGCTCGAGTTCGGCGCCGCCGGTCAACTGCGTGAAGAGCTTCTCGAGCGTGCCCGAGTGGTGCGACGCCACCAGCTCGTCGGGCTTGCCGTCGAGCAGCAGCTTGCCCTTGTCGATGATGATGACGCGGTCGCACACGCGCTCGACGACGTCGAGGATGTGCGAGCTGTAGACGATCGTCTTGCCTTCGCGCGCGAGCGTCTGGATGAGCGCCTTGAATCCCACGGCGGCGTTGGCATCGAGGCCGTCGAGCGGCTCGTCGAAGAACACGACGGGCGGATTGTGCAGGAGCGCCGACGTGATGACGACCTTGCGGCGCATCCCCTTGGAGTAGGCGCCGAGGAGCTTCTCGGTGAGTGTCTCGAAGCTGAGGTCGAAGAACGCGATGAACTGGCGGATGCGCGCGACCGCGGCGTCCTCGGGAATCGCGTAGAGCGCGGCGACCATCGTGAGGTACTCGAGGCCGGTGAGCGACTCGAAGACGGCGCCGGACTCCGGCACGAACCCGACGTGCCGCTTGACCTCGATGGTCTCGCGCGCGAGGTCGAAGCCGCAGATCGTCGCGGAGCCGCTCGTGGGCTCGATCATTCCGGTCAGCATCTTCAGCGTCGTGGACTTTCCGGCGCCGTTGGGACCGAGAAATCCGACGATCTGACCGCCGGGGATATCGAAACTCAGGGCGTCCACGGCGAGCTGCGACGAGTAGCGCTTGGTGAGGCGGTTGACGGAGATCACGGATTGCGTTGGTTCAGAGTGATGACGCCCATCGCGTCCAGTTCGCACGCGCCGAGCCAAGATCGACGCCGTGATTGAACCGCACGAGCAGCCGGTGCGCTGCCGGGTGATCCTCGGGATTTTCCGACGCCAGGGTGGACAGCAGCCAGTCTGCGTTGTGGTGCAGCAGCTGCGAGGACAACTCGGGCTTCACGGCCGTGCGATCCAGCAGGTCGATCACGATGCCCATCGCGGGCAGGTTCGTGCCGCCAAGCAACAGGCGGAGGTCGGCACTCACCGGCGTCCAGTCGACCGGGCGTGGAGGCAAGTGCTTGAGCACATCGCTCGCGACATTGCGCACCGCCTGATGCGGATCGCGAAGCTCGCGAACGAGCGTCCACCACGTCGAGTCGTGTGCCGCGAAGTTCGAGAGTATGGCGCTCGCGACCATGCGATTGGCGAATAATCCGTTCGTCTCGAGCACTCGCATGGCGCGGCGGCGGTCCGATTCCGTCCGACGCGCGTTCAGGAACTTCCAAAGCCTTGCTGCGTCCTCCCGTTCAAAAGCCGAGGACGACAATCGGTCGAGGATCGCCGCGCGCATAACCGAGTCGCGCTGATAGAACTGCAGCCACTGCAGAAAGCGGCCCTGCGACGGCGTGCCGTTGGAGTCGGAGATCGCGAGGACGAGCGGTGCGTAGTCGGGAAGCAACGAGGAGTAGTCGCTGCGTTTCCTCGCATTCCACTGAACCCGCGCGGAGTCCTGTGGTTCAATCACCTTGATGGAGAGAAACACCGATGGCTTCCCACCAGGCGGCGTCGTGAAGTAGTTGTCCACGGAGGCATCGGCGAAATGCAGGGAGTCGCGCAATGTCACCATGCACGCATGGTCGTACAACTCCTGTCCGGGAACGTAGTGACGGACGGAGTCCTGGAGCATCTTCAGCGTCCAGCGCTTCAGGCCGAGCACTTCGACGCGTCCTTTCGGAGAGTCATACGCGACTTGAGCGTGGCTCGTGCTCGCCGGAAGGAGCAGCGCCAGCGCCGTTCCGGAACAGCGTGCGGCGCGCCGGACCGAGGGTCTGCGCCACATATTGAGGTACGTCACGAGCGCCTTGAGTTCGGAGATGGCACGAGGGAGTGAACGCTGATGCGCGACGACGATTCCCGACCTGGAAATGGTCGTCCCTTGAACTTGGACGCCGCGACGTGCCTGCGCCAATGCTTGCCGTGGCGTGAATCGGTTCGCACAGCTCTGCACGGCACGTCAACGACCTGTCCTGAACGAGCGTTGTGAAGGTGCTTGCAACCCAGTCCGACGGGAGCGAACGATGGCCTTCCAACAGGTCAGTGAAAAGGAAATGCGCGCCGTGCTACTGAAGGCGGTCCTGCCGGCATGGACTTCCGTCGTCCTGCTGTCGTTCATTCTCCGACAGCTTGACGTGCCGGGGTATGTACTGATGGGAGTGTGCTTCTTCATCGCGGTCATCATGCAGAGTGTGCTTCAGGCTCGCGTGTTTCGCCGCCCGCGGCCACGTCTCTACTGGATCCTGTCCGGAGTGCTGGCTGTGGCCGGTGCGAGTGCCTCGGCATGGCTTCGCCTCCAGTGAGATCGCTGTGAGGTTGATTCCGGCAGAGAACCCGCTGCCACGCGAGAGCAAGGCCCTGAGTGCGTCTGCCTCCGCGGATCCAATCGCGTTCCGTCGCGAAGACCTGGCCGTTCTCGCGGACGCCTACCATCGCGACCTGAGAGGACGGAAGATGTGGGCCTGGGTCGGCACCGGGTTCGGTGGCATGGCGCTCAGCGTGATCCTCATCTCTGTCGCTGAGCGGCTGGGCTGGCCCAAGCTGTTCCAGCCCGGCTTCTTTGCGATGGGCTGGGCGTTCATGCTCGGCGCGTTCGCGGTGGTGACGGTGAAGAGCCGCCGGCTGCGCGCGCGCTACGAAATTCGCTGCCCCGAATGCGATGTGTCACTGCTCAGCGCGCCCAACCGTGCGGGCGGGCTCACTCACGCCGAACTGGCGATTGCCACGGGGCGCTGCCCGGCATGCGGAAAGGAGATTCTCGCGCCGTGAGGTCGAGCCGGTCGAACCGGTCGCGCCGGAGTTCTTGAGGCGGCGTCATCCCGGCGCCGGCCGGTGAATCCGCTTCGCCCTCTCTACAACGTGATCGTCACCGTTCCCTTCGTCGCGTCGTACACCGACGCCAGCTCGCGCAGGCTCGACGTCCGCTGTCCGCCCGTCCAGGCGCCCGTCGCTGAAAAACGAGCGCCGTGGCGCGGGCAGATGAAGCCGCCGGATTGGACGGAGATCGTCGCGCCCTGGTGCGGGCAGATCATCGAGAGCGCGACGTACGTCGACTGTGCCGCGTGCACCAGGGCCACCGGGTTCGACGTGTTGCCGTCGACGCGGGCGATCCCGCCGACCGCCGTGAGCGCCGAGACGTTGGCGAGCGTGACCACGAGTTGCGTCCCATTGTTCGCGGGAATCGCGGGCGGAGGCGGCGCCGGCGGCGCGGCGACCGTGAGCGTGCCCGAAGCCGCGGTGTACGTGACGGCGTACGACGTCAGGTTAGCGGTCGCCTGGCCGCCCGTCCACGTGCCGTCGGCCGCGAACCGGGCGCCATGGTTCGGGCAGACGAAGCCGCTGCTCGACACGTTCACGGTCGTGCCCTGGTGTGGACAGATCAGCGACAGCAGGACGAACGAGGACGCCCCGGTGCGAACCAGCGCCACGGGCACGTGCGACGCGATCGGGACCACTGCGATGCCACCGACCTGTGCGAGCGCGGGATAGTTGCCGAGGCTGAAGCTCAACCCGGTCGAGGGGATCACGAGCGAAGGAGGAGCCAGCGGTTCCCACACGCCGGTGCCGCACGCCTCCGCCAGCAGGGCCGTCACCGCGGCGATGGTCGTCTGGGAAAGAAATGTCCGGCGGTCGATGCCGCAGCCGCCGCCGGAACAGGTCGCGTGATCCGCGCCGCTCATCACTCCCTCCGGAAGGGGGGAAGCATCATCACGTACGACACCAGAGACAACCCGGCCGACGAAAGCGCCCATGCGCGATGCTGGTTGCGCGCCGCCGCCGATTGCTTGACCGAGTGCGAGAGCGCCCCGACGTACGCGAAACCGCCGTCGGACGCCAGCATGAGGATCGAGTGCGCCATTCGCCAGGCGCGGCCCTTGGGATCCTCACGCCCCTCCCAGAGGTTCCACACGCCGGTCACCGTGTTGGTCGCGAAGAGCGCGAGAACACCGGTCGCCAGGATCGGATGGGTGCGCTTGACCCAGTCGGGCGCACTGGTGCCCTGCGCCATCAATGCCTCGCCCGTGAAGTACTGGCCGACGAAGAGCGGCAGCGTCGCCCAGCTCGTGGCCTTGTGTATCGCCAGCCGCGTCGAGTAGGCGTCGCTGTATTCGATCGCCTTCGGGCGACGGCGATGCGGCGTCGAATCGTTGCCTTCACCGGGTTCGAACACCGGCCCGAATGCAGGTCCAATCGCCAACGTGCTTGCCGGTCCGAATTCCGGCAGGGACCTCGATGCGGACGCTTCGAGCGAATCCGCACCACGCTCGGTCGCTGCGGCCTGGGGACGCGGCGGCGGTGGCGGCAACGTGTCGCCGGTGCCGACGATGAAGGCCAGAACGAACGAGAACATGTTGGATGGATGTCGAGGTGCGGGTCGCCGCTCGCCGGACGAAGATATTACACGAGCTGGTCGCGTGCGTTCCGGACAGGCTTGACACTACACGTACCGCCCCGCCGATTCTACGAATGACCCCGCTCCACCTCGGCACCTGCGGCTGGAACTACGACGCATGGGTCGGGCCGTTCTATCCGTCGCGCACACGACCGGTCGATTTCCTTTCGACCTATGCGCGCGCGTTCGACACCGTCGAGGTGGACTCGACTTTCTACGCCATTCCACCGGCGAAGACGGTGCGCGGCTGGGCCTCGCGCGTCGGTGAAGGATTCGAGTTCGCCCTGAAACTCCCGCAGGAGATCACGCACGAACTGCGGCTGCGCGCCGCCGCCGACCTCTGCAAGCGCTTCTTCGACGTGTCGCGAGAGCTCGGCAGGAAGCTCGGACCCATCCTCATCCAGCTGGGCCCGGATTTCGGCCCGTCGGAACTCCCGGCACTGGCTGCGTTCCTTCCGACACTTCCAGCAGACTTGAGGTTCGCGCTCGAGTTCCGCCACAAGGGATGGATCCACGAGGGCGTGATCGCGCTGCTCGCGGAACATCACGTGGCGCTCGCGCTCGTGGACGGGCGCTGGATCCAGCGCCGCACGATGACCATGCTCGCCGAACGTCCCACGGCGGACTTCGCCTACATCAGGTGGATGGGGCCGAACCGCGACCTCGTGGACTACTCGCGGATCCAGGTGGACCGGCGCAAGGAACTCGAGGCATGGATGAAGGCGATCGCGATCCTGGCGCCGAAGGTTCGCGTGTCGTACGGATACGTGAACAATCACTTCGCGGGGCACGCTCCCGCGACGGTGCGGATGCTTCAGGAAATGATGGGGATGTCCGTCACCGACCCGGCGAAGCTCGGCGACCAGCTCACGCTGTTCTGATTCTACCGCTCGCCCGGCTGAGCCGTTGCGCTGAACGTGAGCGGCGAGCCCGTCAGTCCGGTGGAAGTGGCGCTCACGGTCTGAATGCCCACTGTCGAGCCGAGCGTCCAGATCGTCGACGCGACTCCGTTCGCATCAGAAACGGCCGACGCGACAGAAACGCCGCCGCCGCCCGTCAGCACGGCGAACTGGACCGTGACGCCCGCGACGGCGTTGCCGCCGATGTCGCGGACGATCACGCTGAGCGGCGTGGCGAGCGCCCTGTTCACTCGCGCCGTCTGGTTGTTCCCGCCGTTGATCGCGATGCTTGCCGCTGGGCCGACGGAGATGTTGAACGAGCTCGTCGTGACCGGCGTCAGCGCGCCCGAACTCGCGTTGAGCGTGTAGCCGATGGCGGCCTTGTTGAGCGAGATGTCGGAGAAGGTCGCCACGCCGCCGACCGCCGACACCGTCAGCGTCCCGGCAAGCGTCGAGCTGCCCGGATTTGCGGTGAGCGCGAGCGTCACCGGTCCGGTGAACGAGTTCGCGACGTTGCCCAGCGCGTCCTTTGCGGTGACGACCAGCGCGGGACTGAACGCCGTGCCTGCGACCGTGCTGGCGGGCGGTGCCACGGTGAAGAAGAGCGCGACCGGCGCGGCGGCGCTGATGCTGAACGTAGTCGTCGTCACGCCAGTGAGGCCGGCACTCGACGCCTTGAGCGTGTAGCCGGTGCCGTCCTTGCTGACGGTCAGCGTCGAGAAGGTGGCGACGCCCGCCACGGCGCTCACCGTGAGCGTGCCGCCGAGCGTTGCGCCCGGCGGATTCGCGCCGAACGCGAGCGTCACCGCTCCCGTGAACGTGCTGGCAACGTTGCCGCTATTGTCCTTGGCGGTGATCACAACAGGCGAGAGCGCGACACCGGCGGTGCCGTTCGTCGGCTGCGTGGTGACGACGAGCTGCGCGGGAAGGGCGGCGGCGATCGCGAACTGCGTCGTCAGGACCGGCTTGAACGCGCCAGAGCTCGCGCTCAGCGTGTAACCGGTCGCGGGCTTGTCGAGCGAAATGTTCGCAAAGGTCGCAACGCCGCCGACGGCTGCGACGGTGAGCGTCCCAGAGAGTGTCGAACCGCCCGGATTTGCGCTGAGCGCGAGGGTCACCTGCCCGGTGAACGTCGTGGCGACGTTGCCGAAACTGTCCTGCGCCGTGATGCCGATCGCGGCGAGCGGGATGCCTGCGGTGCCGTCCGACGGCTGCGTGCTCACCACCAGCTGTGTCGCGATTCCGGCCGCGACGTCGAACGAGTGCGTGGTGGCAGACGTGGTTCCGCCGGAGCTGGCGACCAGCGTGTAGCCCGTGGCGGCCTTGTTGAGCGAAATGCCGTTGAATGTCGCCACGCCCCCGACCGCCGCCACGGTGACCGTGCCGGCCAGTGCGGCGCCGCCCGGGTTCGCGCCAAGTGCGAGAGTCACCGGCCCCGTGAACGCCGTTGCGACGTTGCCGTTGATGTCCTTGGCGGTGATGACGATGGGCGCGAGCGCGGCACCCGCCGAGCTGTTCGACGGCTGCGTAGTCACCTCGAGCTTGCTCGCTGCGGCCGCCTGTGCGAGCGCGGTGAAGGTGAGCGGCGAATTCGTAAGCGTGCCAGACGTTGCCGCCACGGATTGCGTTCCGGCCGCCGGACCGAGCGTCCACGAGGTCTGCGCGAGACCGTTCGCGTCGGAAACGACGTTCGTGTTCGCGACCGTGCCGGCGCCGGTGGCCACGGTGAAGAACACCGTCACACCGGAAACGCCCACGCCGTCTCCCGCTGCGACCTTCACCGCGAGCGGCTGTGCGAGTTGCGCGCCGACGGTTCCCGTTTGCCCGTTGCCGCCCTGTGCGATGATCTGTGTCGCGGGCAGCGTGACGTTGAGGAGCACGGTGTCCGAGGGGCCCGTCAGGAGCTGCGCGACGATCCGCGCGCTGCCGCGCTGAAGTCCTGCAACTCCTGCTCCCGCCGTCACAGCCGTGATGCTCGCGATGGTCGGATCGAGCGACGTCCAGATGACCGGCGTGCCGGGGATCGCCTGGCCGGAGCTATCCTTGGCGACGGCAGAGAACGAGAACGGTGATCCCGACGGCACCGTCGTGCTTCGAGGCGCGATGACCACCGCCGCTGCGTTGTAGCCGATGCCCGTGTAGCGCACCGGAATCTGAATCGGCGGATTCTCACCACCGCCGGCGGGCGCGGGGGCGACCGTGACCGTAACCGGCCCACCCTGGAACACCGTGCTGCCGGTGCCGTTCAGGTAGCTGAGCGTCAGCGTCATCGGCTCGCCGGCTGCGGGGGCATCTGGCAGGAGCGGCACGGTCAGGCTCAGCGAGATGGACTGCGCGCCGGAGGGAAAGTCGAGCACCGTGTCGAGCGCCACCGTGCCATCGCTGTGCTGCAGCAGCACATGCACCCGAGAAAACGGCACCACGCTCGCGCCCGTTCCACCCAATGCCTGGAACGCCGATGGGAACATCGCGTTCCAGCTCAGCCCGCGTGCGTACCGCGCCGCCGACCCACCGGGGCCCGTCACGTCCTTTCCGCAACTGAGCACCGCGAGTCCAATCGCGATGCCGAGCAGCGTCAGGCGAACGAGTGGCGCATGGCCACGCGGTGTGGACGTCAGGAGCGGCCTCAATAGTTATGAGTGGATCGCAAAGCTACGGCCAACCAGCGTCCGGCGACAAGGGAGGATGCCGTGCCGCGACAGTGACCTGCGTCACAATGGCAGTTCTTCTGTAGATTATGGTACCCCAATGGCCCGGGTTTCGATTCCGGCCGGCAAATCCCAAGCCCAGCCGACACTCACTCCATGCGACTGCGCGCATTCCTCACCCTCGCCGTTCCGCTCGCCTTCGCGGCGCTGTTCGTCAGGCTCGGATTCTGGCAGCTCTCGAGGCTCGAGCAAAAGCGCGCCTTCAACGCGGTTCTCTCGGCGCGGCTCGCTGCGCCGCCTGCGGACGTCACCACGCTCCCGTCCGACACGGCGCTGGGACACTACCGGCGCGTAACGGCAAGCGGCACGATGCTCTACGACCACGAGGTGGTATACGCGGGGCGCTCGCGCGAAGGGTCACCGGGCGTCGACCTGCTCACGCCGCTGAAGCTCGACGGACGTGACACGGTGGTGATGGTCAATCGCGGGTGGGCCTATTCGTTCGACGCGGCGACGATCGACAAAACGCGCTGGCGCGAGAAGGATTCCGCACGGGTCGCCGGCTACACGGAGACGTTCACGGGCAAGGAGAGGAGCGCGGTTCCAGGCCGCGTGCACGCGCTGGACCGCACGGCCATCCAGGCGATCGTAGGCCTGCCGGTGGCGCCGTACCTGATCGTGCAGACGTCGGACAGCGCCAGGCACGCGGACTCGATCCCGGTGCGGCTCGAAATCGCTGCGCCGAACGAGGGGCCGCACAAGAGCTACGCGATCCAGTGGTTCAGCTTCGCGCTCGTGGCCGTCGTCGGGGGCGTGGCGCTCTCACGCCGTTCGCGCTAGCTATCAGGCATGGCCGACCATACGCAGGACGCGCCCGCCTCCGAGGCGGAAGCGCGCGACGTCGCCGAGCGGGCGCGTGAGACCGAATGGCAGCACCCGAGTTTCGTGCGCGAACTCTTCCTGGGACGGTTCCGCGCCGAGCTGATCCATCCGCACCCGATGGAGGATCCGGCCGAGTCCGCGCGCGCCAAGCCCTTCCTCGACACGCTGCGGGCGTTCCTCGAGACGTACGACGCCGAGGGAACGGATCGCACCGGCCAGATCAAGGAATCCGCGGTGCAAGCGTTGCGCGACATGGGCGCGATGGGGATCAAGATTCCGAAGGAGTACGGCGGGCTCGGTCTCTCGCAGATGTCGTACGTGAAGGCGATGGAGCTGGTCACGTCGAAGTGCGGCTCGCTCGTCGCGCTGGTCTCGGCGTCGCAATCGATCGGCGTGCCGCAGCCGCTCGCGCTGTTCGGCACGGAAGAGCAGAAGAGGAAATACTTCCCGCGCATCGCGAAGGGCGCGATCACGGCCTTCGCGCTCACCGAAGTGAACGCGGGATCCGACCCGGCCAACATGACGACCTCGGCGATGCTCTCCGAGGACGGAAGGCACTGGATCATCAACGGCGAGAAGCTCTGGTGCACGAACGGCACCTGCGCGGAGCTGTTCGTGGTCATGGCGCGCACGCCGGACAAGATCGTGAACGGCAACGCGCGCAAGCAGATCACGGCGTTCATCGTCGAGCGCGACACGCCGGGCTTCGAGGTGAAGATGCGCCTGCACTTCATGGGACTCCGGGCGCTCGAGAACGGCCTGCTGTCGTTCACGAACGTCAAGGTGCCGGTGGAGAACGTGCTCTGGGGCGAGGGAAAGGGACTCAAGCTCGCGCTGATCACGCTGAACACCGGCCGGCTCACGATTCCCGCGAGTGTGCTCGGAGGGGCGAAGGCGCTGCTCAAAGTGACCCGCGCGTGGGCGATGGAGCGGGTGCAGTGGGGCCAGCCCATCGGCAAGCACGAGGCGGTGTCGCAGAAGATCGCGCGCATGGCGTCGAGCACGTTCGCGATGGAGGCTATTGCGTTGCTGTCCGCTGCACTCTATGAGAGGGGCGGCTACGACATCCGCCTCGAGGCGGCCATCGCGAAGATGTGGAACACGGAGGCGGCGTGGCGCGGCGTCGACGATGCGCTGCAGATCCGTGGCGGCCGCGGCTACGAGACCGCGGACTCGCTGCGCTCGCGCGGCGAGAAGGCGATCCCGGTGGAGCGCATGATGCGCGACTCGCGCATCAACCTGATCTTCGAGGGCTCGAGCGAGATCATGCGGCTGTTCATCGCGCGCGAGGCGGTGGACGCGCACTTCTCACTCGCGTTCCCGATCGTCGCGCCGGAATCATCGCTCGGAGTGCGCGTCAAGGCGGCGGTGAAGGCCGCGCCGTTCTACCTCTCGTGGTATCCGGCCCGTTGGATTCCGAGCTTCAAGTCGTACGGAGAGTTCGGAAGGCTCGCGGGCCACATGCGGTTCGCCGATCGCGCCACGCGCAGGCTGGGGCGCTCGCTGTTCCACGCGATGGTGCGCTTCGGCGCGAAGCTCGAGCGCAGGCAGATGGTGCTGTTCCGCGCGGTGGACATCGGCGCCGAGCTGTTCGCGATGGCCGCCGCGTGCGCGCGGGCGCAGATGCTCGCGACGAAGCTGAACCAGCCAGAAGCGATCCAGCTCGCCGACGCGTTCTGCGTCGAGGCGAGAGGGCGCATCGAGCAGCACTTCCGCGCGCTGTACGGCCCACACGATGCGAAGCTGTACACGCTCGCGATGAGCGTGCTGAAGGGCGAGCATGCGTGGCTGGAGCAGGGGATCGTGGATGAGGCGTATTACCACGATGCTGACGCAAAGACCGAAGACCGAAGACCGAAGACCGAAGACAGAAAACCCGTGTTGGTCTAGGCCACTCGCTCACGCCGGAACTGCAGGACGACGACGGCGGCCACGATCATCGCGCCGCCGATCAGCGAGTCTGCCGTGATCGCCTGGCGCAGCACGAGCGCGCCGAGAATCGCGGTCAGGAAGGGCTCCACGGTGGAAACGATCGCGGTGCGCACTGGCCCAAGGCGCATGAGCCCCATCAGGAAGAACACGGATGGCAGGACGGTGCTGAAGAGGGCGAGGGCGACGATCGCCATCCACGCCGTCGACGTCAGGCTCGCGGTCAGCGTCTGATCCTTCAGCGCGAGCAGCAGGAAGCAGAACGCCGAGCCGATCTTTGCGTATGCGCTCGTGACCGCCACCGGGTGCGATTTCTGCATCCACAGCATGAGCGGGATGTACATCCCGTACACCACCGCCGCGCCGAGCGCGAGGGCGATGCCCGTCCATGCCAGCGTCGTGACCGAGGTCGCGATTCCGGCCGTGCTGGCGGCGGCCGCGGCTCCGCCGCCGAACGGCGCACCCACGATCACGACGATGCCGCCGAAGCTGAGCGCCAGCGCTGCGACCCTCCGACGCGTCAAGGGCTCCGCGCCGCGAATGGTCTGCACGAGCGTCACCCACGCCGGATACGTGTAGAACAGGAACGCGAGCGTCGCGACGGTGATGTACTTCAGGCTCGAGAGCGCCATCCCGACGAGCAGGGCCTGCCCGCCGCCGCCCAGCACGATGAAGCGGACGGCCTCACGCCAGGGCATTCGCGGATAGTTCCGCGTGGCGACGAAGGTCACCATCACCACGGCGCCGATCACGTAGCGCCACATCAGGACTACGGGGAGCGACACGCCCTGGCCGGTCGCGATGCTCGTGAGCGTACTGACGGCGGCAAAGCCAAGCGCCGCCAGCAGCGTAAACAGTGTGCCGGCGCCCGATCCGCCCGGCGAGGATACCGCAGGTTGTGGTTCGCTGGCCATGTGGATGCAGTGTAACCGTTTCCGGAGGGCCGGACTATCCGATACGAAACCTTGACGACGGGGAATCGTACGGGATGCAACCTTTCAGAACCACCGGTGTTCTAATCAGGGAACGAAGGAACAGGCGACGGGCAGTTGGCATTGCGGTGATGGCCGGTGCTGGTGGGGGGCCGGCCTCCCGCGTGTCAGCTGCCCGTCGTCGTTTGTTGCGTAGGGGCGAGGGGCGAGGGGAGAGTTCAGAGGCGAGTGGGGAGTCCAGAGGGGAGGGGCGAGTTCGAGTGGGGAGCGGCAAGGCCAGGGGCGAGAGGCAAGGCCAGGGGCGAGAGGTGAGGCCAGGGGCGAGAGGTGAGGCCAGGGGCGAGAGGGTGAGGCCGGCCCGGGAGCAGGGAGAGGTGATCGCGCCACTCGCCGTTCGCCACTCCCCTCGGCAGTTCGGGGGTGGCGATTCCCTCGAGGCGCGATGAGCTTTCGCAGATGACCAACATCGCCTTCCTCGGCCTCGGCGCCATTGGCGCTCCCATGGCCAGGCACCTCGCCCCGCCCGCGTTCACGCTTTCCGTCTGGAACCGCACAGCAGCGAAGGCCGCCGCGTTCGCCACGGCCAACAACGCGCGTCAGGCAACGACCCCGGCGGACGCCGCGCGCGGCGCCGCGATCGTGATCACCTGTCTCCCCACGTCGCACGAGGTCGCCGCGCTGCTGGACGGCGCCGACGGTCTCCTCGCGACGATGACGAGAGGATCACTGCTGATCGACTGCACTTCCGGCGATCCGGCCACGTCGCGCCGCACCGCCGCGCGCCTCGCCGAGAAGGGAATCGGCTTCCTCGATGCACCCGTGAGCGGTGGCGTGTCGGGCGCCGAAGCGGGGAAGCTCACCGTCATGGTCGGCGGTGATGCCGCGACCCTCGCCGGAGCGATGTCCACCCTGCAGGCGTTCGGCGAGAAGGTCGTCCACTGCGGCCCCGTCGGCGCCGGCCACGCGATCAAGGCCATCAACCAGGCGATGCTCGCCGTGCACATCTGGAGTCTCGGTGAAGGGATGCTCGCGCTTTCGAAGGCCGGCGTGAAGCCCGAAGTGGCGCTCGACGTGATCAACGCGTCGAGCGGACGGTCGAACACCTCGATGAACCTCTTTCCGCAGCGCGTCATCGGCCGCGCCTTCCCGCGCACCTTCAAGCTCGCGCTGATCGACAAGGACGTGCGCATCGGCGCGCAGTTCCTCCGCGAGCAGAATGTGCCGTCGCCGATGATCCAGCTGGCGGCCGAGCTCTTCGCCGCCGCGCACGTCGAGCTCGGCGAGGATGCCGACCACGTCGAAGCCGTGAAGGTTATCGAGCGAACGGGCGGCGGGGAGATCAGGTGAGCGCCGGCGCGGACTCGAGCGCGGAGACACGCGCAGGAGCGCGCCACCGGGGCTCGCGTACCGCGCCGGTGACGCCGCTCGACGAGATTCGCACGCGCTTCCCGGCGCTCGAGCGCGTGCACGAGGAGCTTCCGGTCGCCTACTTCGACGGCCCCGGCGGCACGCAGGTGCCGAAGTCCGTCGTCGACGCGATGCGCGACTACCTGCTGTACCACAACGCGAACACCGACTGGGCGTATCCGACGAGCATCGAGACCGATGCGCTGATCGCCTCCGCGCGCTCGGCGCTCGCAGATCTTCTGAATGCAGACGAGTCTGAGATCGCGTTCGGCAACAACATGACGACGCTCACCTTCCACCTCGCGCGGGCCCTCGGCGCGGCGTGGGGGCCCGGCGACGAGATCGTCGTGACCGACCTCGACCACCACGCGAACATCGCACCTTGGCGCCGGCTCGAGGGCGAGCGCGGCGTCACCGTGCGCCGGGTCGGCGTGGATCTCGAACGCGGCCAGCTCGACTGGGAGAGCCTCGTGAGCGCGATCGGCCCCCGAACGAGACTGCTTGCGATCGGCGCCGCGTCGAACGCGCTCGGCACGATCAACGACGTCACGCGCGCCGGCCGTCTGGCGCACGACGTGGGCGCGACGGTGTTCGTGGACGCGGTGCACTTCGCGCCGCACGCGCTCGTGGACGTGCGCGCGTTCGACTGCGATTTCCTCGCCTGCAGCCCCTACAAGTTCTATGGACCGCATACCGGGGTGCTGTTCGGCAAGCGGGAACGTATCGAGGCGCTCGACGTGCCGCGCCTCGACCCGGCGCACGACAACTCGCCCGACCGCCTCGAGACCGGGACGCTGAACCACGAGGGAATGGTCGGCGCGGCGGCGGCGGTGGATTTCTTTGCATCACTCGCGGGCGGTGCGACGAGGCGGAAGCGGCTCGAGAACGCCTTCGCCGGATTGCATGAGCGTGCGCAGGAGCACGTCGGGCGCCTCTGGAACGGGCTCTCGGCGCTCAAGGGCGTGACCGTGTACGGGCCGCCGCCCGATCAGCCGCGCACGCCGACGGTGTCGTTCACGATGCGCGGACGAACGTCACGCCAGATTGCGGAGCATCTCGCGAAACGGGCGCTGTTCGTGTCGCACGGGGATTTCTATGCGGCGACGATCGTCAAACTGCTCGGGCATGCGGAGGACGGACTGCTCCGCGTGGGGTGTGCGTGCTACACCTCAGCGGAGGAGGTCGAGAGGCTGATCGAGGGGGTGGGGGAGCTGCAGGGGAAGTAGCACGAAACAACAGCTGTGGTTTGAGTTTCCCGCCGAGCCTCGTACTCAGCCCCGCCCCTTCTTTGCCGGCGCCGCCGCCGGCGCCGTAAACGGCTTCCGGTGCGACACCGTCGTCTTCTCGAGCGCACTCAGGAACGGCTCGTACTTCGACCCCGGATTCCACATCACCCACCCGTCGTAGCCCGCGTCATACACCGCGCGCTTCATCTCGCGCATTTCGTTAGGTCCGTACGGCGGCTTGCCGAGCGTGAAGGCCTGCAGCCAGGGCCGCACGCGCTCGCCGGCGAGACCCAGCTTCGCGTCGCGCTCGTGCGCCCGGAGCACGGCGGCGTGCACGATCGCATACGGTGCGGCGTTCGGATGCGGCACGTCGAGCGAGCCCGGCGGATAGTGCGACGGGTACACCATCGGCAGCAGCACATCAGCCGCCTGCGCAAGACGCTCCCACTGCTGCCCGACCTCGAGCGCGTTCGGCACGGTCGTCACGAGCCCGAAGACATCAGCGGTGGTGCGCACACCGAGCTTCGACAGGCGCGTGCGCGCCATCATCAGGAATTCGGCGAGCGCCTGCTCCTTGTTCTGCCCCGCCTGGTCGGGAAAGACCTGCGGCGGCAGCGATTTGTACGGTTCGGGAAAGCGGATGTAGTCGAACTGCACTTCGCCGAACCCGAGCCTGACCAGGTCCTCGGCCACGTGGATGTTGTAGTCCCAAAGCTCGTGATGATACGGGTTGACCCAGAGCGTTCCCTTCTTGTCGCGCCAGGGCGTGCCGTCGGCCTTGCGGATGGTCCACTCGGGGTGGGCGCGCGCGGTGACCGAATCCTTGAAGACGACGATCCGGGCGACGGCGAGAATCTTGTGCGCGCGCAACGTGTCGAGGAGCTCCTTGAGCCTGGGAACCGTCCCGGCCTTGCCCGCGTTGCGCAGAAGCGACGGATCGGTGGGCGCATAGTTGAGCCCGAACTCGTCCTTCATGTCGATGACGAGCGCGTTGATCTCCGTCTCGTCGGCGACCTGGATGAGCTGGCGCATGCGCTTGGTGCTCTGCGCCGCGAACCGGTTGACGTAGAGGCCGCGCACGATCTGCGTGTCGGGCAGCGACGCGTGCGATGCCGGGGTCGCTGCGGATGCAGGTGCCGTCGCGGCTCCCTGCGCGAACGCCGTCGAGCCCGCGAACAGGGCGAGGAGAGTGTATTTCACGCGTGTATATTAGTCGACAGTGAGGAACCTTCGCCTGTTTCCGAGGCGGGCGCCCGGCGGCCCGCTCAGCGGCTCGATCGCGGGTGCGACGCTCGTCGCACTCATTGCCGTCGCGGCGGCGTGCGCCGGCAAGCCCGCCGCGGCGCCGCACACCGAGCTGATCGTCGCCACGGCCGACTCCTCGTACTGGGTCACCACCGGTCCGCAGGGATTGCGCGTGCGTGGCGTGCCGATGCTGCTCGCGAGGGTCGATGGCCGTTATCGCGAGATCTACGTGGCCGACGACGACCGGTCGTACTTCGACGCCGTCCTCGTGGGCCTGCGGCTCTGGTCGCGCGACCTCGTGCGGGGCGACTCGGTCGAGCTGTTCGCGGACACGGTCGTCCCCCGCTTCGCGAAGAGCTACGCGAAGACGCATCCCGACGACGCGCCGCTCGGCCCGGACGAGGAGACCGCCGATCATCCGCGGACCAAGGTGACGGCCGATCTCGAGGTGCTTGGCGTGCACGGCCCGTACGTGTCGTTCGAGTACCGCACCGACGCGGATGTGGTGGGCGGGCGCACCGGGACCGACCGGCACACCGCGCGCCGGGGAGTGCTCGACGTGCGCACCGGAAAGGCGGTGACGGTCGCGGAGCTGTTCGGTGCTGAGGCGGCCGGTCGTGCGGAGATCGCCGCGAACGCCGAGTGGCGGCACGCGCGCGACTCGCTGCTCTCGCTCCGCGACCGGCGGAGCAGGCGCGCGCAGCGGGCGGTCGCGTCGTTCGCGTTCGATCCCGGCAGTTTCACCATCGAGTCGCGCGACGGCAGGCCGCGCGTGCGCTATGCGGTGCCGGGCGAAGTGTCGGGCGGGTCGCTGAACGCGCTCGAGCTCGAATCGCGCGAGGTACCGGCCATGCCCTGGTGGAACGACTTGCGGCAGGAACTCCCGGCGGGCCCCGATTCGCTCCTCACGTGGAAACACCGCGGGCTCGAACTCCGCGCGGCGCGCTCGGACAACGGCGACACCGCGCGGCTGACGCTTCGCGATTCGACCAACCACGACTGGCGCGTCGCCTCCGTGACCGCGCCGGTCTGGCGCGTGCTCTGGCTCGACGACGGCGTGACCGCCGACGATCGCAAGGCGCTCAAGCGCGCGTTCAACGACGCGTCGATGTACTCGGACGATTCCCGGATTGCGATGGCGCCGCGGCGCCTGAGGCCGCGCACCGGGTTCGTCTTCGCCTCCTTCCGTCGTCTCTGATGCCGAAACCAGTTGAACGGCCCTCCCGCACGGTCCGCGAGTCGGCGCACGAGACCTCGGCGCTCATGATGCCGCTCGACGAGAATGCGCGCGGCCATGTGTTCGGCGGCGTGGTGCTCGCGATGATGGACAAGGCCGCGGCGGTGTGCGCGATCCGCCACGCGCGGACGAGCTGCGTCACGGTCTCGGTGGACCGCGTCGATTTCCGCGAACCGATCCTGGTGGGCGACCTCGTGCACATGAAGGCGAGCGTCAACTTCGTGGGCCGCACGTCGATGGAGATCGGGATCCGCATCGAGGCGGAGAACATGCTGCTCGGCACGCGGCGCCACACGAACTCGTGCTACGTCACCTATGTCGCGCTCGACCGCGACGGCAAGCCGACGGAAGTTCCGTCGCTCGTGCCCGAGACGGACGCGGAGAAGCGGCGCTTCGAAGCGGGGAGAGAGCGCCGGCGCCGGCGCGAGGAAGAGCGGGCCGCCGAGGGGAGAGGCTAGGCTCCGGCGTCGGCGAACGGCACGTCGAGCTCCAGGCCGTCGCGCGCGCACGCCGTCGCCGCGAACACTTCCCTGGCTTCCCGCTCGAGATCCGAAGGATCGCGCGAGTAGCGCGCGGAGAAGTGCGTGAGCGCGAGCTTGCGTACACCGGCCCGTGCCGCGACGGCGGCCGCTTCACGGGCGGTCGAGTGCCCCGTCTCCACCGCGCGCGCAGCCTCTTCGTCGCCGAAGGTCGCCTCGTGGACGAGCAGGTCCGCGCCGGCCGCCGCGGCGATCGTCGCTTCGCACGGCCGCGTGTCGCCGGTGACCACGACGCGACGGCCGCTGCGCGTGGGACCCACGAGCGCGGCCGGGTCGATCACGCGGCCGTCATCGAGTGTGACCGGTTCGCTCTTGGCGAGCCGGCCCCAGAGCGGGCCTTCGGGAATTCCCATCGTGCGCGCGAGCTCGGGGTCGAATCGTCCGCGGCGTTCCTCTTCGACGAGCGCGTAGCCGACCGCCGACTGCGCGCGGTGCTCGACGGGGAAGGGAACGATCGCGTAGCCTTTCCGCACGATGGGCGTGCCGGGCGTGATCTCCGTCGCCTCGAGCGGGAACGAGAGCCGCTCCACGCCCAGTCCCTCGGCGCGCTTGAGGAGCGCGTGCAGTCCCACCGGTCCCCACACGCGAAGCGGTTCGGCGCGCGCCTGGAGCGTGAGCGTGCGGAGCAGTCCGAGCACGCCGAGGACGTGATCGGTGTGGTAGTGCGTGAAGAAGAGGTCGTCGAACGCGAAGGAGATGCCGTAGCGCATCATCTGGCGCTGGGTTCCCTCGCCGCAGTCGATGAGCAGCGTCTCGCCCTC
>OCZT010000442.1_pt1 | contig 40874 bp, 39 predicted proteins | sample 1539031 | NCBI WGS metagenome assembly OCZT01 (sample SAMEA3539308, study PRJEB22396) | soil metagenome | biome: tundra; feature: field; material: soil | place: USA | collected 2010-05 | depth 0.15 m
CGACCACCGAGATCTACCCTCTTTCCCTACACGACGCTCTTCCGATCTGATCGACTCCCAGAAGCGAGGCGCGCCGCGCGCTCTCGTCGTCGAGACTGGCCAGTCGCGACGCGAGGTCCGCCTCGTCGCCCTCGCCCCCGCCCTCGCACCGCGCCGGAAGCTCGTGCTCGAGCAGCCGCCTGAAGCGCGCGGCCTTGCGCCGGCCGGCCTCCACCGCGAGTAACCCTTCGGCCAGCGGGAGCGAAGCGGGAACCCCCATCCGGCCCAGCGTCTCCCGAAGCCTTCCCTCGATTTCGCGGAGATCCGCCTCCTCGCGGTCGAGGCGCTCCGCCTCGCGGGCGAGGACCTCCTCGCGCAATCGGGCGTCCTGGCGGGCCCGCGCGAGATCCGCAAGGAATCTCAGCGCGCGCTCCGCCTCCTCGGGAGCCGGAAGTCCCTCAGGCAGCGCGAGGAGCACGCGGTGCGGCCGGAGATCTTCGCCGAGTGACCGCAGGCGTTCGCGCGCGTCGTCGCGGCGCGCCGTCAGGGCGACGACGAGGCGCCGAGGCTCCTCGGCGCCCCGCGCACGGCGGTGGGCCTTGAGCATCGCCGACGTGTCGCGATACCCCGCCCCGCGGGCGAGGCGGTCGAGCCGGAGACGCAGATCGGAGAGCCGTTTCCTGAGCTCCACGGCTTTGCGCCGGCTGGCCGCTTCGTCTTCCCGCGCGCGCGCCTCGTCGCGGAGCCGGAAGCGCGCGGCGCGGGCCCACGCGATGCCTCCAAAGAGACCGAGCGACAGGATGAAGACGGCCAGCGAGGCCGTCATGTAAACCGGTGCGCCGGAGGACCGGAAAGCGAGCCAGCCGACGAACGGGACGAGGACGGCCGCGACGCCGACGAGGGAGCGGGCGAGCCTCACGCGCTGCGTCCGCTCGACGGCGGCGATCGCCGCCGTCGCTCCCGCGTCGGCCACGCGCCGGTCCAGCTTGACGCCCTCGAGCTCGAGCGCCGCCCGTTCCTCCTCGGCGCCCGCGAGGAAGCGCCGGTCCTCGGGCGCGAGAGCCTCGAGCCGAACGAAATCCTCGGCGAGACCGTCCTTCCGGAGGGTGTTCCATCCTTCCTCGAGGAGGCGCTCGGCTTCGGCGAAATCCCGCGCCGTCGAGAGCTCGGCGCGGAGCATCTCCTCCAGCCCCACGCGTTCGGCTTCCTCGAGCCGGACCGCAGGTCCGAAGCGGCGCGCATTCTCCTCGATCTCTCGCGCCGCGATCCGCCCACTTTCGGCCTCTGCGGCCCGCGCCGTCTCGAGGGCCTGAGGCCGGTTCCCGCGCTCCTCGCGGAGGCGGTCCACGGCGGCGAGCGCGGCGTCCGAGAAGAGCTCGGCTTCTGGAGCCAGCTCCCGGGCCTCGCCTTCGGCCGCGCGCCGTTTCCGGAGCGCGGACGCCAACGCCTCCTGCCGCTCGGCGAGCGCCCGACGGTGTGCCAGGACCTCGGCGAGGGCGGCGATCTCGGCGGTGCGATGCGCCTCGTCGCGCGCCCTCGCGCATCCCGACAGGCGCGCCGAGGCCTGCGCGGCGGCCGCGCGACGCGCCGCAAGTTCCGCCCACCGCTGCCTCAGCGCTTCGACGCGCTTTCCGAGTCTCGCGATTTCCGTGTCCACGGAGATCTTGGAGCCCGCGGCGGGCTCCGGCATTTCGACCCGCACCGCCTCGAGGCCCTTCAGCGCGCGCACGACCGACGCCTCGCCTCCCCCCGAGTCCGCGATGCGCGCGAGCTCGACGGTCAGACCCGCGTCGAGCGAATCGCGGTCGAGGACGTTCTGCGAGACGTAGGCCGTCGCGCGGAAAAGGGCCTCGGTGAGCCCCCCCGTCACCGTTTCGCCGAATGCGTCGCGTCCTCCCGCGCGCAGGAATTCCTGCGTGCAGTCGAGGCCGCGATCGCGGTCCACCACGCGGACGGTTCCCGCCTCGAGGTCGCGGTCCACGGACCAGCGGGTCTGCCCCGCGGTGACGTCGAGGCCCACGCGCAAAGGAGCGCCGCTCCGGGGCCTCCGGACTTCTCGGACGCGCCCCGCCACCCCGCGGCTCTTCGGGAGTCCGTAGAGCGCGGCGACGATGGCCTCGCAAAGCGTCGTCTTGCCCGTCTCGTTCGCATCGACCACGAGGAGGACGCGCCCCTCCGGCCAGGCGAGATCGAGATCGCGGAGCGCGCCGAATCCGTCGATGCGGATGCGCTCGATCTTCATCGGTCCTCGGCCTCGGGCGGCCGGATCGGCCTCCCGAGGAGCGCGTCGCGTCCGAGCCGGAGCGCCAGATCGGCGACACGGCGCTGCGCGTCGTCGGGCGCCGCCGCGCGATGGGCCAGGAGGTCGGACGTGAAGCGGCCCTCCGCCGAGCGCGGCCCCGGCTCGGGCGCGGGCGGCTCGGTCTGGTCGCGCACGGCGAGGTGCTTCACCGAGAGGGCGAGGGGCCTCAGGATGTCGGCCGGCCGCGCGCCGAACGCCTGCGTCCCGGTCAGCGTCACGCGCACGAGGTCCGGCGCCTCGACTCCGGCGTCCTGGAACGCGGCCTCCACCTTCTCGACGAGTGGGCCCGCTTCGAGCTCGCTCACGTCCACGGCCAGGTCCCGCACGACGCGCGTATCGGCCGGAATCCGCTCGACCACGATCGGCGATCCGCCTGCGGGCAGCGTCACCCGGAGAAAGAACCGCGGGCCCGCTTCGTCGAGGCCCCGGCCGGTCGGGCACCCCGCATAAGCCCCGCGCGGGCGGCCCTCGTCGTTGGCCACGATGTGAACGTGATGGTGGTGCCCGAGCGCCGCCCACGAGAAGCCCGCTCCGGTGAGCTCGTTCGCGGAGAACGGCGCGGTGCGCTTCGTTCCCCTCGGAGAATCGGCCCCCGCATAAGACTCGAGAGAGCCGTGTAGGAGAAGGAGCGCGTGCGGGGTCGACGGACGAGGCGGTGGGGGCGCGAGCGGGCGTTCGACGACCACGGCGGACGAAAGGAACGCGCGTCCGACCACGGTGACGTCGTCACGGCCCGGAAACGGGACGGCCGCCCACTCCGGGCCGCGAAAGACGACGACATTCTCGGGCCAGGGCCTCATCCCGAGCGCGGACAGGAGCGCCGGGTCGTAGTAACCGCCGGGCCCCGCGAAGTCGTGGTTCCCGGGCGCCACGAAGACGGGTCGCGGCGCGAACGATGCGAAAGCCTCGAGGAGGCGGTGGATCGTCGCGGGCGGGACGTTCTCGGCGTCCCACAGATCTCCGGGGACGAGCAGCGCTTCGGCGCCGCATGATGCCGCGGCCTCTACCGCGCGCTCCGCGGCTCCGTCCACTTCGTCACGGCGGACGGCGCGCGCCTCGGGCGTGAAAGACAGGCCGCCGCCGGTCAGGGCGGAGCCGAGATGCCAGTCCGAGGACTGCAAAAACGTCAGGGAGCGCCCGGAGATCACCCCCTAGTTTCGCATTACGCGGCCGATTCCTTCGAGTCGGCCTCGCCGGTCGTCCCGGCAATGGCGCTGCGATTCACCCTGATCTTGACGGTATCGGCGATCTTGAGCCAGACGATCTGGTCCTCGACCTGCGCGATGGTGCCATGGATGCCGCCCGACGTGACCACCCGGTCGCCCTTTTTCAGGGTGGCAAGGAGTTCCTTCTGCTTCTTCTGCTGCTTGCGCATTGGAGCGAGAAGCACGAAGTAGAAGATCACGAACATGAGGATGTACGGAACCATCTGCACGAGCGGCGAGGTCGCGGCTGAGGGCGCCGCCTGCAAGAGGTGGAACGGGTTCATGGAACGTCCTTTCCGACGGACCGCGACCACTTCGGGAGCGTTTCCGCCGCCCACGCCGCGTACCGTTTCGCGTCGAGAGCCTCACGGATTCCCCGCATCAAGTCAAGGATCGCGGTCAGGTTGTGAACGGTCATGAGCGTCGCGGCGCTGGGCTCGCCCGCCATGGTGAGGTGCCGCAGGTACGCGCGCGAGTGCCGTCGGCAGGTCGGACAGCCGCAGGCCGGGTCGGGGGGCGCGTCGTCTTCGCGATAGCGGGCGTGCTTGATCGCGAGCGTGCCCCGGGAGGTGTAGAGGAGGCCGTGGCGGGCCGCGCGCGTCGGGAGCACGCAATCGAACATGTCGAAGCCCTGCGCGACCGCGTGCAGGAGGTCGTCCGGGCGGCCGACGCCCATGAGATAGCGCGGCCTGCCTTCGGGAAGGAGCGGCCCCGTGTGCGCGACCATCGCGCGCATCTCCTCTTTCGGCTCGCCCACCGAGAGGCCCCCGCAGGCGATCCCGTCGAACGGCAAAGCCGCGATCGCCGCCGCGCTCCGTTCCCTGAGGCCGGGAAACATGCCGCCCTGGACGATGCCGAAGAGCGCGCCGCGGGTTCCCCCCAGCGCGTCGCGCCGTTCGATCGCTCGCCGCGCCCAACGATGCGTGAGCTCCATCGACGCCCGCGCCGCGTCCTCCGTCGCCGGATACGGCGTGCACTCGTCGAGGACCATCGCGACGTCGACTCCGAAGTCCCCGAGCTGAAGGTCCACGGCGCGCTCGGGGCTCAGCGCGTGCGCCGAGCCGTCGACGTGGCTCCGGAAGATCACGCCCTCCTCGGAGAGCGTCCGGTTTCCGGCCAGGGACATGACCTGATAGCCGCCGGAGTCCGTGAGGATCGGCCGGTCCCAGCCGATGAAGCGATGCAGCCCGCCGAGGCGCCGGACGACGTCGCCGCCGGGACGGAGCATGAGATGGTAGGCATTCGCGAGCACGATTTCGGCGCCCGCGGCCTCGACGTCGCTCCACCGCGCGGCCTTCACGGTTCCCGCGGTGCCGACCGGCATGAACGCGGGCGTCTCGACGATCCCATGGTCGAGCGTCAGCCGTCCGCGCCGGGGACCCCGGGCGCCGCCGCCCGAAGAGGAAAGGACCTCGAAGCGCAGCATCCCTGTCTAGAGGCCGACGCGGGCCGTGAGGGTGAGGCCGAGCGCACTCTTATCGGTCCTGTACCAGCCTCCGAGATCCACCTTCGCGGGACCGATGACCACCCCCGCGCCCCCCGTGAAGGCCGGCGTCCTGTCCTGCGACTCGAGGTTCACCGAAACGCCGGCGCGCACGACGGCGAGAAGGAACGTCCACTCGACTCCGCCGCCCAGCTCCCGCACGCGAAGGTTGTCGACGAGCGTCTCATTCACGGTGAGGTCGTAATCCGCGGCGACGAGGAGACCGACGACCGGGATTTTCACGGATGCGCCGATGCGGGCCTGCTGGCCGTAGGTCACGGAGCGGCCGCGATCCGCCGCCGGGCCGTCGTCCGCGAACGGGAACGTGGGTTTGTTGATTCCCCGAAAGACCCCGCCGACGTGGACCGGGCCGAGCGACACGAGGCCGCCGAGATCGAAGGACCAGTCCGTGTGCGATCGCTCCCGGCCCGTGAGCGCGCGCTGGGCGAGGTTCCACGGATCGCCGACCTCGGTCGTGAAGGCGGACTCTTCCTCCGTATACGTCGAACCGAACAGCGCGTGGACCGAAGCGCCCACCGTGACCCGCCCGAGGAAGAACGACATCGATTTCGAGAGCGCGAGGTCCTTGAGCTCGAGGCCGCGAAAGGCGGCCCCGGGATTGTTGAAGGCGATCGAGGTGGCGGGGTTCGCGCCGAGCGCGGTATGGACGAGATCCGTGCGTGCCGTGAGACCGCTGAAGCCCCAGTCCGTGAACGAGAGCTCCCAGCCCCCGTGCGCGATCGCGAGACCCGCGACGCCGTTTCCGGCGAACCCGTTTCCCGGATCGGCGAGCGTGCGGAGGGCCTGGACGACGTCCGCGTAGCTCTGCGGCTGCGAACCCGACGCGAGCGCGACCGGGTTGTTGCCCGAGAGGATGCGAAGCGGGGCCAAAAAATCGCCGCTCTCTCGCGTGAGGAGTCCGGCGGAGACCGTGAACGCGAATTTCCGATCCGGGACGGCCGCGGGGTTGTCGATCCCGGCGGCGACGTCCGGGCCGAGCCCCACCGACGCGCCCCCGAGCGCGACGGAGCGCGCGCCGAAAGGAGAAAACGGCATCTGAGCGCGGGCGGCGCCCGCCCACAGGAGGGCGGCCGCAAACGCCGCGAGGACGTGTTTTGGGAGCGGAGCGGGAGGCCACGGCATACGGGCCCCCAGTGTACGTTCCCCGAGCGCGTTGACCCTGAAAAACCAAGAATGCTATGTTCCGGCCCGTTTTGCAGGAGGCGCATTGCCGGATCTCGGAAACAAACATACGTGCTTCAAGTGCGGGGCGAAGTTCTACGACCTGAGGAAGACGCCCGTCCACTGCCCGAAGTGCGGCGCCGACCAGAAGGACGCTCCCCCGCAACCGACGTCTCCCGTCGTGCTCCACGCCGCGCGCCGGGCGAAGCGTGACGAGTTCGCCGATCCGGACGTCTTCGACCGCAATCGCGAGGACGAAGACGTCGCCACCGGCGAGCCGGAGGACCCGGCGGCCAAACGCGTGGATGACGACGAAGAGCTGCCCCTCGGCGAGGCCAAGACGCTGGAAGGCACGGGAGACTCCGAAGACGACTACTGATCGCGCTCGCCGGCCCGTCTTCGTCGCGATCGGATTGGGCGCGAACGAAGGGAGCCGGGAGAAGAGTCTTCAAAAGGTGAGAAGGGCGTTGGCGGCCCACCTTACGGACGTTCGCTCTTCACCCTTCTATGAAACCTCCCCCGTCGGCGGCCCCCACGATCAACCCGACTACCTCAACGCCGTCATCGTCGGGCGGACGAGTCTCTCGGCACGGGCGCTCTTCACCCTTCTGAGAAAATCCGAATTCGCCGCCGGCAGAAGGAGAGCGCGTGGCGCGCGGAACGGACCGCGCCCTCTGGATCTCGACCTCCTCCTCTACGGCAACGAGCAAATCCGGTCTCGCGCGCTCACCGTGCCGCACCCGCGGATGGCGTCGCGCCTGTTCGTCCTCGTGCCCCTGGCGGACGTCGCCGCGCGGCGGGTCGTGCCGGGAACCGGAAAGACGGTCGCGCGACTTCTGGCCGAGGCCCGGCTCGACTCGACGGAGCGCGTCAGACCCGCCGGGCGCGTCAGACGGTCGAAGCGAGCGGCGCCGGCTCGGGCGGCCGTTCGAATCGCCGCGCGAGCGCGAACAGGAAAAGCGTCATCCGGTTGAAGAAGCGAACGGCGAGGGCGGGCTCTTCCACGTCGCCCGCGAGCACCGACGTCACCGCCGCGCGCAGCGCGTCGATGGGCTCCTTCTCGCAGAACATGCGCGTGAAAACGGGGTCGTAGTACCCGTACACGAACGGCCGGAACCGCCCCACCATCCGGCGCGTCGTCCTCCCGTACGCGGTGAAATCCGCCGCATCGATCCTGCCCTTCGCCCGCAGCGCCGCGTCGACGGCCTTGGCGGCGCGGATGCCCGCGGGCATTCCGAGAAACACGCCGGTCGAGAATACGGGGTCGAGAAACGTCGCGGCGTCGCCCACCAGCGCCCAGCCGTCGCCTCCGTGACGCTCCGAAGTGAACGAGTAGTCCGAGACCGCCGAGACGCCGGTGACCCTCCGGGCGGACGCGAGGTACGCGCGCATCGTGACGGACCTTCGGAGGAGCTCCTCGAACCGCTCCTCGTGGGTTCTTCCCGAAAGCGTCTCGAGAACCCGGGGCTCGAAGACGGCGCCGACGGAAGCCGACCCGTCCGAGAACGGAATCGCCCAGAACCAGACGTCGGGCAGAAACGGAAGCAGGATGTCGCCTCCGCGCTCGCCTTCGCCCCGGAACACACCCTCGAAGTGCGCATAGAAGGCGGCCTTCCTGAGGTTCGTATCCTGCCGGCGCAGCTTGAGCCGCGAGGCGAGGAGGGCCGCCTGCCCGGTCGCGTCGAGAACGACCTTCGCGCGAATCTCCTCGGGTCCCGCGGGGCCGGAGAGCCGGACCCCCACGGCGCGATCGCCTTCGAAAATCGCCTCTTCGGCCTTCAGCCCGCGCCGCACCTCCGCGCCCGACGCCCGCGCGTGGTCGGCGAGGAGCCCGTCGAACTCCTTCCGCTTGACCTGAAAGGCGGACGGATGGTCCCCGTTCCATGCCTGCCGGAAGATGACCTGACGGGTGCCCCCGGTCGCCTCGTTCGTGAAGAGCGCGCCGAATTTCCTCTGGAAGCCGGCGGCCTCGATCTTCTCCATGAGCCCCAGCTCCTCGAAGAGAGGCAGATTCCAGGGAAGGAGGGATTCGCCGATCTTGAACCGCGGTTCGGGATCCCGATCGACGAGGAGCACCGACCGCCCCACCCGCGCCAGAGCGGTCGCCGCCGCGCAGCCCGAAGGCCCCGCCCCCAGAACGACCGCGTCGAAGGTCATTTCGTCGAGTGCGCGGGAGTGAGGGGAAGGGCCCGCGATTCCACCCGGAGCTGGTCGTTCGGCAGCGTGACGCGCGTCCGCGGCGGCACGGAGGCCGTCAGCCAGACGCTTCCGCCGATGACGCAGCCCTTCCCGATGACGGTCTCGCCCCCGAGGATCGTCGCGCCCGCGTAGATGACGACGTCGTCCATCACGGTCGGATGGCGCTTCGTGCCCCGGATCAGCTCGCCGCGCTCGTTCTTCGGGAACGAGACGGCCCCCAGCGTGACGCCCTGGTAGAGCTTCACGCGGTCGCCGATTTCCGTGGTCTCGCCGATGACCGTTCCGGAGCCGTGGTCGATGAAGAACGCCCGGCCGATACGCGCGCCGGGGTGGATGTCCACGCCGGTCTCGAGGTGCGCGAACTCGGTCATGATGCGCGGAATCAGCGGCACGCCGAGCTCGTAGAGCGCATGCGCGAGGCGGTACGTGAACACGGCCTTCAACCCCGGATAGGCGAGGATGATCTCGTCAAAGCCCGTTGCGGCGGGATCGCCGTCGAACGCGGCCCGCACGTCCGCGGCGAGGAGGTCGGCGATCCTGGGCAGGGTCTCGAAGAAGCGCGTCGCGAGGTCCTGGGCATTCCCGCTCGTGCGCGCTTCGTCGGGCAGCGCCTTCTCGATCTCGTTCGCGAGGCTCAGGTGGATGCGAAAGAGAACGTCCCCGAGGTGGTCGCGCAGGTTCGCGCGATAGAGCACGGTGTGGCCGTAGAAGCCCGGGTACACGACCTCCTGGAGCATCCGCAGGATCTCGATGATTTCCTTCTTCTGCGGTTTCGGCGCGGCGTCGACCGCCGAGAGGACGGGCCGCTTCTCCGCCCCTGTCACGATCCGGTCGATGGCCCCGCGCAGCCGTTTGGCTCCCATGCGACTCATTCTCTCACCGCCCGGCCCATTCCTTCAGGAGCTGCCCGGCCTCTTCCTGCGTCTTCCGATTCTCCACGAGATTGTCGGGGTCCGGCGTCTCGGCGAGGATCTTCTCCAGGATCGCGCGCGCCTCCGCACGGCGGGAGGACTCGTAGTCCCACATGGCCTCGGCGAGAAACTGGCGCCCAACCAGATTCCGCGGCCCGGCCCCGACGGCGAGACGGAGATTCCGGAGCGCCTCCGAGCGCGACGCCCATCCCGTGAGAAACGGGACCGCGGGGGTCTGGTGGTGAAGGCGCCCGAGAACGCGGTAGCCGCCTCCGCCGTCGTACGCGGGGTCGAGCAGGATGACCGCCTGCGCGTAGTCACGGATCTTCGCGGCCGCCCCCTGCCTCACGGCGGCGCTCTTCCCGAAGGCGAGCGCCCACTTGCCCCAGTCCACGGAGGCCCACAGGAACGACGGGACGGCCGCCGGGTTTCCCTTGACGTACGGGACGAGGTCCACCGGCGTCGCCTTCCCGAGATCCCGGCGGGCTTCCCGACCGGCCTCGCGCCTCAGGATCGAGAGGGCCTGCTCGGCCACCGTGCGCCCTTCGTCGAAGATCGACCGCTTCACCGCGGCATCGTCCGTCGTGTGCTCGCCCTTGAAGTAGAGCGCGCGCATGAGGCGCCAGCGCAGCTCGAGCGATTCCGGTTCCGCGGCGAGGGCCGCGCGACAGGCGCCGATCGTGAGATCGATCGGGGCGGAAAGAGCGTGCCCCCCTTTCGACCCCTCCGCGCGAAGCGCCCAGAGCCGGTCGATGTCGGCCGGCTTCGGCACGGGCTCGGACGCCGAGAGAAGAGCGGGAAGAAGGGCGAAGAGGCAGAATGGGACGGAGAGGCGCCGCATGGGGTCCACTATACTGGCGCGCCCCTTGCGAAGAGGCTCACGCACGAACACGAGGTGCCGCCGTGACCGATCAGGATCCCAAATCCGAACCCCAGCCTCCGTCCCTCCAGTTTTCGATCGACGACTCGGTCGCGAACGGCATTTACGTGAATTTCGCGAACATCATTCACAACCCCGCCGAATTCGTCCTCGACTTCGGCCGCGTGGTGCCGGGCCGACGCGACGTCCGCGTCCTCTCGCGCGTGCTCACGACGCCCGTCCACGCCAAGCAGCTCCTGAACGCCCTCGCGCAGAACGTGGCCCTGTACGAGAAGACGTTCGGCACGATTCGCACCGACTTCGAAGCCCCGCGACCCGGCGGCACCGAGTCCTTTCGACCCAACTGACGGCGCAAGACAAAACGCAAGACAAGGAAGATCACGACCGATGAATCCGCGCAAACTCTTCGTTCTCTCCCTCGGCCTGTCGCTCGGCCTTTCTGTCAATTTCTCTCCCGCGGCCGCGGGCGCTCAGAAGAAGTCCGGCATCCCGGCATCCGCGCCCGCCGCGTCTCCCTCCGAGCAGCGGGCGGCACCCATCTTCGATTCCGACGCGATCGGACAGAGGCAGATTGCCGACTATCAGAAGGTGGCCCAGGACTCCGGACGCAGGCTTCTCCTCGTCTTCGGCACGAACGAATGCGCCCCGTGCCGCGCGTTCAACCGCGCGATTCACGAGAAGCAGTTCTTCGCGGCGTTCATCAACCAGTTCATCCCGGTGTACGTCGACGTCTCGAGCGGCACGAACGCCTCGCTTCTCGTCGATTACAACGTCAACCCGGCCGCCGAACAGCCCGGCATCGTGATCCTGATGCCGGACGCGCGGATCATGGAAGTCCTCGCGCAGGGCGAGATGGCCGCGCTCACCCGAAAGGGCGACGCCGCCATTCAGGAGTTCTTTCTGGCGCGCTTCCTGAAGACCGAAAAGTAGCGCGCCGCGCTGAGCGCGAGCGCCCGTGCTCTGGCAGAATCAGGCCGGTGAGACCCCCCAGAAGCGCGACTCAGCTCGCGCCGGACTCCGGCGATCTGCTGCTCGTGGCCGCCGGGGACAGCGCGGCTCTCACGCGCCTCGTGACGCGATGGAGCCAGCCTGTCTATGCATTTTTTGAACGAACGCGCGAGCCATCCGCCGCCACGGAAGCCGCTCTCGCGACATTCGAGCGGCTCGTCACGAGCTCGCCCCGCTACGCGCCCGATGTTCCGTTCCCCTCGTTTCTCTGGGGAATCGCCGTGAAGATCGTCGAGGACGGAAAGACCGGCGACGTCCTCGAAATCCCCGCGCCGAAGCTGGCCGAATCCGCGGCTGCCCGGACGGCCCTCGTGCGTTCGGCCATCGCGGCCCTACCGTCCGCCGAACGCGCGGCCTTCCTCCTGACCCGCGTCGCGCGCCTGCCCGCGACCGCCGCCGCCGAGGCCCTGGGCGTCCCGGAGACCGAGGTACGGCGCCGGCTCGTGCGCGCGCTCGAATCCCTGCGGACGTCTCTCGTTCCGCTTCTCGAGAGCCCGGCCGCGCCGGCCCCCCAAGGCGAGCCTGAAGACGGCCCCACGAAAGCCGCCTCGTGACCTGCGACGAACTGCGCGAGCGCATCGTCGACTCGGCATCGCAGGGCGGCCACGCTCCCGTGGTCGCTCATCTCGAAGAGTGCGCGGCCTGCCGCGCCGCGGCCCGCGAATACGGGGCTCTCGACCGGCTCGTCCAGCCCGCGCTTCCCCTCTCGCCGCCGGCCGACTTCGAGGCGCGGCTGCGCCTTCGCCTGTCGGCTGGATCCCGGCGCCCGGTCTCGAGCGCGTGGCTTCTGGGGGGCGCGGTGGCCGTGCTCGCGCTGGCGGCTCTCCTCGCCCCACACTTTCTTCGGGCGCGCCCGAAGCCGGAGCCGCCGGCACCCGCGGAGTCCGCTTCCGCTCTCGTCTCCGTCGCGGCGGCCGCCCCCGCACCGGAAGTGCCCCCTCCCGACATCGTCGCCGTGCGCTCGGCGCCGATCTCGTTTCAAACCGCGCCGCTCAACGCGGAGGAGAAGGCGGAGGCCGTCGCGCTCCACGGTTTCGATTTCCTCAATTCCTTCCGGACGCTCGCGCGCCTCGACATGTTCTTCCCCGAACCCGTCGGCCCACGCGCTCCAGTGCCGGTTCCAGCGCGTGGCTTTCCGTCGTGCCCGCCCGACACGCCCGAGGCGATCACCGGGCGCTTTCTCGACTGGCAGCGCGCTCCCAGGACGGAGCGCATCCGCCTCTCCGAGCTCGAAAAGTCGTTTCGCGATCGCCCCGAGGAAGAACGCTTGCTCCTCGAGGAACGCTGGACGCTCGTCCGCGACTTCTCCGACGACCAGCGCGCCGGACTGCGCCGGCTCGCGAGCCGCATGGACGAGCTCGACTCGCGCGCGCACGACCGGCTCGAATCCGAAATCCGGCTCATCGAGCGCCTCCCGAAAGAGCAGCGCACGGCGCGCTGGCGCGCGCTCCCCTTCGCCAAGCCGCTCACCGGCCAGGAGCTCGCGAGCGCGGAAAGGCTTCTTCTCTCGCGCTGATGGTCCCGTAGACTCCCGGACCATGGCCGCCGTCGACCGGACGCCCTCTCCCGCCTTCCAGCCCTGGATTCCGGCCACGGAAGCGCCGGCCGAGTTCACCTTCCGGGCGGTCGCCCTCGGGTCGATCCTCGGAATCGTCTTCGGGGCCGCCTCCGTCTACCTCGGCCTGAAGGTCGGCCTGACCACCTCGGCCTCGATCCCGATCGCCGTCATGGCGATCACGATCCTGAAGAAGCTGGGGAACTCGACGATCCTCGAGAACAACATCGTCCAGACAACGGGGTCGGCCGGCGAGTCGGTGGCCGCCGCGGTCGTCTTCACGATTCCCGCCCTGATCTTCCTCGGTTTTCCGATGAGGATTCCAGTGACGTTCCTCATTGCGCTCACCGGAGGCGTCCTCGGCGTCCTCATGATGATTCCGCTGCGGCGCTACCTGATCGTGAAAGAGCATGGCACTCTGCGCTTTCCCGAGGGCACGGCCTGCGCCGAGATCCTGATCGCGGGCGAGCAGGGCGGCACGTCCGCGAGGAAGATCTTCTTCGGCATCGGCCTCGGCGCGACGTTCAAGCTCGCGACGAAGCTGTTCGGCGTCTTCAAGGACAACGTGGGGCGCGCGCTTTCCTTCTACCCGGGCTCACGGCTCGAGTGCGAGACGTCGCCCGAGCTCCTCGCCGTGGGCTACATCATCGGATACGAAACGAGCGTCGTCATGGTCGCGGGCGGCCTCCTGGCGGCGCTCATTCTCGGGCCGATGGTCGTGTTTTTCGGGAGCCACCTCGTAGAGCCACTGGCCCCCGCCACGACCCTCATCCGGGACATGGACTATGCCGCTCTCAAGGATAAATACCTGCGCTACATCGGCGCGGGGGCCGTCGCGATGGGAGGCGTCCTCGGGCTCGTGCGCTCGGCGCCGTCGATCTGGGAATCTCTCACCGCGTCCGTGAAGCAGCTCCGCGCAGGCGGTGGCGGGGGGGCGAAGATCTTGAGGACCGATCGCGACACGCCGATCACGTGGGTCGTCTTCGGTTCGCTCGCGATCGTGGTCTTCATCACGCTCGTGCCCGTCTTCCGCATGAACGTGCTCGGCGCGGCCCTCATCGTCGTCTTCGGCTTCCTGTTCTCCGTGGTGTCCGCCCGCATCACGGGCCTCGTCGGCTCGTCCTCCTGTCCGCTCTCCGGCATGACGATAGCGGTCGTCATCGGAAGCTGCCTCATCTTCCTCGCCGTCGGCTGGACGGGACCGAGCTACTCCTATCTCGCGCTCGTCGTTGCCGCCGTCGTGTGCATCGCCATCTCGAACGCGGGCACCACGGCGCAGGACCTCAAGACGGGGCACCTCGTGGGCTCCACGCCGCGCGCCCAGCAGGCCGCCATCCTCGCCGGCGTCCTGACGTCCGTGCTCGCGATCGGCTGGACGACATGGGCCCTGAACGCCTCGGAGACGAAGGTCACGAAGCTCGCGTCGCCGATCGCCGTCCCCGCCGCGTCCCTCGCGGCGGCCGAGGACGAAAAGGGCCCGGACGGGAGGACCTACGCTTTCGTGAAGATCGCCACGGGAGACGTCGCCGCGCTCGAAGCCGGCAACTATCTCGTCGACCGCGCCGCCGGCACGGCGCTCTTCCACCGCGTGGACGGGATCGGGAACCGCAACTTCCCCGCCCCGCAGGCAAACCTGATGGCGGTGCTCATCTCCGGCCTCCTCGACCAGAAGCTGCCATGGGGACTCGTCCTCATCGGCGCGGCGATCGCCGTCTTCATCGAGCTCCTGACCGGGCATTCCCTCACGTTCGCGGTGGGCGTCTACCTGCCCCTCTCGAGCACAATGCCCATTTTCATCGGCGGGCTCGTGCGCAAATTCGCCGACCGAAAATACGGGCGCGTGCCCGACGACGCGAGCGAGAGCGAAGGCACGCTCCTCTCGTCCGGCCTGATTGCCGGCGGCGCGCTCGTGGGCGTGCTCGTGGCGTTCCTGCACTTCCCCGTCTTCGGCCTCGGATTCGACGACGAGCTCGACCTGCCGAAGCTCGCTATCGGACCGCGGTTCTGGCCCGCCGCCTTCGGCTCGGACGTCCTCCCGCTCGCCGCCTTCGCGGGCTTGGCATACCTGCTCTACCGGGGAGCGAAAGCGAAAACGGGGAAAGCGGTCTGAAAGGCGTTCAGCGTTCGGCCGTGGCGAGGGGCGCGGCGAGGGCGGCCTGCGCTTCGAGCTTCGCGATGAGCGCCGCGCGTCGCGCCGCGTCGAGGTTCTCGGACCCGGCCCTCAGAATGTCCGGATTGCCATCGATCGAGCGGCGGAACAGGAAATCCTGTACCGCTTTCGCGTCCACCCGAGTCGTCTCCCGGAGCAACCTGGCCACGGCCCCGATCATGACGGGGTGCTGCTCGTCGAGGAGCGCTTCGGCCAGGGTCAGTACGGCCGCGGCTTCCCGGTGGCCGTCCGTCACGAGACCCATCGCCGCGAGCACGGCGAGATGCCGCTTGCCGACGTTCTTCAACTTCGCCCACTTCTTCACGACCGTCATTTTCGCGGGCTCGAGGCCCAGCGCCGGAGCGGCAATGCGCGCACCGAGCACCTCGGCGACTTCCAGATCGTCGGCCACGGCGCTCCACTTCTCGACCTTCGCGAAAAGACCCGACGTGAAGTCCTTCTGTTGCCGCTCGAGGAGCTCGAGTACGACGAGGATCTCCTCGCGCACCTTGCGGGCCACCGCCGCATCGACGAGCGCAAGGGCCACCGCGTAGTCGATCGATGGCTTCGCTTTCGTCTGGATGTCGCGCGCGATCGATCGGACGAAGGAGGAACGGACCCCGAGAGCCTTGAGCGGGCTCTTGGAAGCCGCCCCTTTGGACTTGTCTCCACGGTCCCCGCGTCCGTCCAGACGCGAATCCAGCGCGGCCCGGATGTCCTTGAGTATCAGCGCGGCAGACGGTGCGGCCTTGACCATACGCAATCATGGATTCTAGCACACCGACTGACCACTTTCGGCCCCCTCCCCACCCGGAGATTCATCAAAATGTCCCCGGACTGAACTCATAAACATCTCCACTAGAGGCAGTTGCAAAGAGTGGCGGCTGGATGGCGCGCGTGCCGATCGGTCGTCCGCGCAAGGTGACGAATCCGCTCGCCCGACCGACCTGAACGCCAAGCCGCTTGAGGTCGGCCGCATCCCGAAGAGACCCGCGTGCCCGCGTCGAAAGGATTCGCTCGACGGCGAGAGGGCCGAACCCCGGAACCCTTTGGAGCTCCTCCCGGCTGGCCGTTGTGAGCTCGACCGGGAACCGCCCCGGATTCGCGAGCGCCCAGGTGAGCTTCGGGTCGTGTTCGAGGGGGAGATGGCCATCCTTGCCGTACACGAGCTCGTCGGCGGTGAAGCCGTATTCACGCAACAGGTGATCCGCCTGGATGAGACGCTTCTTCTCGAGTCCCTCCGCGAACGACAGGGGCGCGGGGGCCTGACGCGCCGAGACCCGCCGGGCCTCACGCACGGCCATGGCCGCGTCCCGGGCCGTTTCGAGAAACGCGGCTCCCTTTGCCACGCTCTTTCCCGGGGCGTGCTCGTCGAGCGCCCGCTGGCACGGCGACTCGAGGCTATAGGAAACACGATCCACGAGGCGCACGAGACGCTCAACTTGCCCCGGCTCGGCACCGGCGAGCGCCTTCGCGTGGAGGTAGCCACGGTACCCGTGTGTATACCGCAGCATCTCGACGAGCTCGAGCATGCGCTCCATCGCGAAGACGGGGTCGCTGGGGATGCCGCTCGTGACGAAGAGGCCGTCGCACCAGCCGCGGCGAAAAGCCGTCATGAAGAGGCGCGCGAGGCTGGCGGGCTCGAGCGCGTGCCGGGAAAGGTCGCGCTCCGCGCGCATCGGGCAGTAGTCGCAAGAGAACCGGCAGGCGTTCGTGAGGAGGATGCGAAAAATCCGGCGATTTCCCACGCCCGGCACGATCAGGTCGCGGATGTTGATCGGGTCGAGCACGACTTTTCTGACGGCAACCATCGCTTCACCCCACCTAGCGCAAGTTAGGCGTAAGTTTGGCGAAAGTCAAGGGGGCATAAGAACCCTTGGAAAAGCCTCAGCCTTCGGGTCGCGCGATGACGCCGCCGCCGAGAATCACATCCGGGCGGCTCGGGTCGAAAAAGACGGCCGACTGCCCGGGCGCGGCCGCGCGGACGGGAGCGTCGAACGTGAGGAGGCCGCTCTTGCCCTTTCCGAGCGTCAGGCTCGCGGGCTGCTCGGGATGCCTCGAGCGGATGCGCGCGAGGACTCGCGCCCCGCCGGCCACCGAGGGGCGCCCGACGAAATGGATACTTTCTAGCGGGACGGCCGTCGAGGTCAGCGACTCGGACGGGCCGACGACGATGCGCGACGCCTCGGGGAAAACCTCAACCACATAGAGTGGTTCGGAGGAGGCGACGGCCAACCCGCGGCGCTGGCCGACCGTGAAGCCCATCGTTCCATCGTGGGCTCCGAGCACGTCTCCCCTTTCGTTGGAAATGGGTCCCGGCCGCGCTCCGGGCGCCGCCGGCAGCGACAGTCCCAGCCCTTCTGCTTCCTTCCGGATGAACTCGGCGGGCGTCGAGCCGTTCGGCACGAAGCAGACCTCCTGCGAGTCCGGCTTGTCCCAGTTCGGGAGCCCCGCCTCGCGCGCGATCTCGCGCACCTCGGGCTTCGTCAGCTCGCCGAGCGGAAACCGGGCGCGGGAGAGCTGCTCCTCCGTGAGATCGTAGAGAAAATAAGACTGGTCACGCGAGCGATCGCGCGCGCGAAGCAGGCGTGGCGCCCCGGTGACCTCGTCCGCACCGATGCGCGCGTAGTGCCCGGTCGCGACGGCCTCGCACCCAAGTGCCGCCGCCCTCTGGAAAAGGCTCTTGAACTTGACCTCGGTGTTGCAGACCGTGCACGGAATCGGCGTCTTCCCCTCGAGATAGCTCGTGATGAACGGCTTCACGACCGTCTCGGTGAAGTTCTCCTCGAGGTTCAGCACGAAATGCGGCACGCCGATCATGCCGGCGGCGCGGCGAGCAACCGCGAGGTCGTCGAGCGTGCAGCAGCGGCCCTCGTTCGCCCCCGTCCCGTCTCGATCGTGGTTCCAGAGGTGCATCGACAGGCCGACCACGTCCGCCCCCTCGCGGCGGAGGAGGAGGGCGGCCACGGAGGAGTCCACGCCCCCGGACATCGCGACGGCGACACGCATCGGAGGGATTCTAGTGCGCGGCCGCGCGTGGCGGACCCCGCGCGTCAGGCCTTCGGCGTCCGCGCGGCCAGGGTCTCGTCAGTCTTCCGGATCTCGAGGGCGAGGACGTTCGCCCGGCGCCAGGAGCCGACCAGGTTGGGAATCGCTTCGGGCGGCACGGCACGCGCGCCGCTTCGCACGAGCGCTGACTGAAAGACCTCCGTGAGCCCTTTCGTCTCCGCGTCCTCCACGGCGCTCTTCGCGGCCGCCTCGGTCGCGGCGCGCCACGCGTCGAGGTACGCCGCCGACTCGACGCGCTCGCGCCAGGCGCCGAGCAGAGCCGCCGCGCGGCCCGAGAGCGGGCCCGCGCGCAGCCGTCCCTCCCGCAGTCTCTTCGCCGCCTCGTGCTGCACCCACGCCTCGCGCTTCCAGGTCATGAGCATTCCCGCGCGCGGGTCGAGCGTCTTGAGGCGCTCGCGCCAGGCAGCCGCATCGACCGGAATCCGGCGCACGGCCGCGATCTCCAGGCGCGTCGCGGCGATCGAAACGAGCTGGCTCACGATCTCCGGCCGACCGCGCAGCGAGCCCGTGAGCGCGAAGGCGGCGCGGAGCGATTCCTCCGCGCGCGCGTCCTTCGCTGCGGCCCTCGCCTCAGCCCGCCCCACGAGCACGCGCGCGAGCTGCATGTGTCCGGAGAGGTTCGGCACCGGCGCCGCGTAGAGCTTCGAGACATCCACGGCCCACTCGGGCGCGGGCCCCGCAAGAAGCGTCTTCTCGATCGCGTCGAGCGCCGGCGCGTGCGTGGCGAGAAACGACGCGACCGGGGCCGGCGGCGGTTCGGGAAGGCCCTCGGCTTTCGCGGCCTGTGTGTCCGCCCACTTCTCGAGGGGCGCGCGAACCCCGTCCCATTCGGTCTTCTTCGGCCGGCTCGCCTCGTCATCCGCAGGCTGCTCGCCGCGGGGCAGCAGTTCGATCCCCAGGGTCCGCGCCGCGCCCTCGAGGGCGTGCGCCGCCTCGTTCGTGGGACGCGCCGGGAACTGCGTCGTGAGGCCCCCGAGAGAGCCGGACGGCGCCCCCCACGCGCCCTCCGCAGCCCGCTCGCAGCGCGCGGCTTTGAGGGACCCCGTCCCCAGCCAAACGAGCGCCGCCCCCAGGAGGGCGAGAACGAGAAACCCGATTGTCCTTCCGATCCGCATGCAGGGCCTCCGATATTCCGGACAGGGGATGATACGAGGCAGAATGCATCCATGAAACACTCCGCCAAACTGTCCGCGAAAGACGTCGACGCCCGGCTCTCCATGCTCCCCGGCTGGAAGCGCGCGAAGGGAAAGCTCCACCGCACCTTCACGTTCGCCGACTTCTCAGAGGCGTTCGCCTTCATGGCGCGCGCCGCGCTCGCCGCCGAGAAGCTCGATCACCACCCGGACTGGTCCAACGCTTGGAACCGCGTCGCGGTGGATCTCGACACGCACGACGCGGGCGGCATCACGGAGCTCGACTTCCGCCTCGCCGCAGAAATGAATCGGATCGCGGGGGTCTGAGGGGCTGTCGCCCAATCTGTCGATTTCTCCGCACGCGCCGTTGGGGCGAACGGCGGAGCGCACGGGCCGTGTGTCCGGATAAATTACCTTCTAGGAGAATCTTAGGTGCTCTTTGGATGCAACCAATGCCCGTGGCACAGTGTGTGAAGTGCCGCGCCCGGGAGACTCGACTGCCATGTCCCAGAAATGCGTGGAAATGATCTTTGGAAGGCTCGCGACCGACGAGGAACTCCGCCAGGAATTCCGGCGGGATCCGCAGGGGACCCTCGACAAACTCGCCGCCTGCGGCGTGGAGTTGACGACGGCCGAGCGGGACGCTCTTCTCGCGACGAACGGAGCGCTCTTCGAGCGCCTCGCCGAAACCATCGACCCTCGCCTCCAGAAAGCGAGCCTGCGCCCGAACGAGGCGCAACGCCCGGACGCCGAAAAGGGCTCCGACACCGAAAGGAGACCTTCGTGATCCGAAAGGTCCTCGCTTTGACCCTCTCGCTTCTCGCGTTTCCCCTCGCGGCCCAGGAGGCCGGCACACCCGAGGCCGCCGCCGGCGTGCCGCTCTCGCTCGCCGACGCGACGGCGCGCGCGCTCGCCCGCAACCACGACATCGCGTTCGAGCGCGACGCGTTCCGGATCACGGACGCGACGATTCTGAAGGCCGAGGGCTCGTACGATCCCTCCTTCCACCTCGACGCGCGCTACCGCAACCACACGGATCCCGTGAACTCGCTCCTGTCCGGTGCGCCGGCGAGCGAAATCGCGCCGTCGGCCGAGGGCTTCGCGACCTCGGCGAGCATCGGCCAGCTCCTCCCGACGGGCGCCACGGTGAACGTGTCGGCGAGCGGATCGCGCGATCTCACGAACAACTTCATTGCGATCCTGTCCCCCGCGTGGAGCACCTCCGTCGGCATCGACCTTCGCCAGCCGCTCCTCCAGGGGCTCTCCCTGGATCCGGCGCGGCGGGCCCTGCGTATCGCCCGGATCGACCGCGACCGCGGATCGGCCAGCCTGCGCCGCACCGTGACCGAGACCGTGGCGTCCGTCGAACGCGCGTACTGGTCGCTCGTGGCGGCCCGGCGCGACGTCCTCGTGCGCGAGGCCAGCGTGAAGCTCGCCGGGGACCAGCGCGACGACACGAAGACGAAGATCGAGGTCGGAACGCTCGCCGAGTCCGAGATCTCGCAGCCGATCGCCGAGCTCGAACGCCGCAAGGGCGACCTCTACGCATCGCAGGAATCCGCGCGCCGCGCCGAGCTTCTCCTCAAGCTTCTCCTCCTCGACGACGAGAACGACCCGGCCTGGAACCAGCGGTTGCTCCCGTCCGACAAGCCGGAAACCGACGTCCGCCGCGTCGACCTCGCGGCCGCGCTGAAGGAGGCCGACACCCGCCGGCCCGAGATCGCCGAGGCCTCGGCCCGGGTCGCCGAGCGCGACGTGGACGTCGCCTTCGCTCGGAGCCGGATCCTTCCGCAAGTCGACCTCGTGGCCTCGTACGGGCGCCGCGGCCTCGCGGGCGACCTGAGCCCGAACGCGCCCGCGATCGGCTTCATGGGGCAGCCCGTCGTCGTGCCGGACGCGCTGAACGGCGGCCTCGGGCGCTCGCTGGGCACGATCGGAGAGGGACGATTCCCCGACGCGTCGATCGGCGTCTCGGTCTCGGTGCCGATCCTGAACCGCGCCGCCCGCGGCGACGCCGCCATCGCGAAGGCGCAGAAGAGCCAGGCCCTGACGACGCTTTCCCAGCAGAAGCAGCGCGTCGCCGTCGACGTGCGCAATGCCGCGCTGACGCTCGAGACGGCGGCCGCGCGCATCGAGGCCGCGAAGGCGGGGCGCGAGGCCGCCGAAACGCAGCTCCGCGCCGAGCAGGAGCGTTACGGCGTCGGCTTGTCGACGAACTTCTTCGTCCTCACCCGCCAGAACGAGCTCGCGCAGGCCGCTCTCACCGAGACCGCCGCGCTCACCGATTACCGCAAAGCCCTGACCGACTTCGCGCGCTCCACGGGGATCCTTCTCGACGAGCGCCACATCGAGATCCGGGACGACGCTCCGGCCTTCAAGGCCGATGGGGAAAAGTGAACATGGCCCGATCGAACATTTCTCCGATTCTCACGGCCTCTCTCGCCGCCCTCGGTGCGCTCGCCGCCGCCGGCTGCTCGCAGAACGCGAACGGGCGCACGACCGCTGCCGTGCCGACGCCCGAGCCGATCTCCGTCCGGGCCGCCGCCGTGGAGAGCCGTGTTCTCCCGCGCGTCCTCGAGGTCACGGGCGCCCTCACCGCGGACGAATCGGCGGACGTGGCCTCCGAGCGCGACGGGAACGTCGCGAGCGTCCGCGTAGAACGCGGGACCTACGTCGAGAAGGGCGCCGTCCTCGCGACCCTCGACGACCGCGAGGCGAAGGCGCAGCTCGACCAGGCGCGCGCGAACCTCGCGTGGGCCGAATCCGAATACGTAAGGTACGCCGAGCTCCGGCTGAAGCAGGTTGTCGCGAAGTCCGAGAACCAGCGGAAGGAGACCGATCGCGACCTCAACCGCTCCGCGCTCGTTCTCGCCGAGAAGGCGTTCACCGACTGCGTGATTCGCGCGCCGTTCGCGGGTGTCGTCACGGAGAAGAAGGTCTCCGCGGGCGCCTTCGTGAAGCGCGGCCAGGCGATCTGCGGCCTCGTGAAGATCGACCCTCTCCGCGCCGAGCTCGCGATCCCCGAGTCGGCCGTGTCCGCCATCCAGATCGGACAGAAAGGCAAGCTCAGCGTGCAGTCGTTCCCGGATGGGGCATTCGACGCCACGGTGCGCTACATCGGCCCCTCGCTACGTTCTGAGTCGCGGACGCTCGTCGTCGAGGCGGTCGTGCCGAATCCGCAGCACCTCCTGAAGCCCGGCCTGTTCGTGACCGCACGTCTCGCGCTTCCGAAGTCCGAAAAGACGCTCCTCGTGCCCTCCGCCGCGGTCCTCACGGACTCGGGCGTCTCGCGCGTCTTCGTGCTCTCCTCCCAGCGGGTCGCCGAGCGCATCGTGGCGCTGGGCGACCACTATGGCGACGCGATCGAAGTGCGCTCGGGCCTCGGGGAGGGTGATCGTGTGGTCGTCAGCCCCGACCGCCGCCTCACGGACGGCCTCGAAGTCGTCCGGCCCAACTGATCGGCGAAAGAAAACCACACCGTGCAGGCCCTCGCCCGTCTCTGCGTCCGCCGGCCCGTCTTCGCGTCGGTCCTCATCATCGCCCTCGTCGTCGTCGGCGGGGTCGGCTACACCAGCCTCGGCGTCGACCGCTTCCCGCGTATCGACTTCCCCGTCGTCGCGGTCATCACCCGGCTGCCGGGCGCCGCGCCCGAGGAGGTCGAGACCGAGGTCACGGACAAGATCGAGGAGTCGATCAACACGATCGCGGGCATCGACGACCTCCAGTCCGTGTCGTCCGAGGGCATCTCGCAGGTGTTCGTGACGTTCGTCCTCGAGAAGAACGTCGACGTCGCGGCGCAGGAAGTCCGCGACAAGGTCAACCGCGTCCTCGCGGAGCTGCCGCGCGACATCGACCAGCCCATCGTCGAGAAGCTCGACCCCGACGCGACGCCCGTCCTCTCCATCGCGCTCTCGGGCACCCGCACGCTGCGCGAGACGACCGAGTTCGCCGACAAGGTCTTCCGCCGCCAGATCGAGTCCGTCAACGGCGTCGGCCAGGTCACGATCCTCGGCGGGCGCTCGCGCCGCATCAACGTGCGGCTCGACACGGAGCGCCTCAAGGCCTATGGCCTCACGGCGGTGGACGTCCGCCGCGCCCTCCAGACCCAGAACGTCAAGATGCCCGGCGGCACGCTGAAAAGCGGCGCGAACGAGGCGACGGTCCGCGTCTACGGGCGCGTCGCGAACGCGAAGGAGTTCGAGCAGATCTTCATCACGCAGAAGAGCGGGCTCCCCGTGCGTGTCGGGGACGTCGCGAAGGTCGAGGACAGCGAAGAGGACGCCGAGCGCGCCGCCTCGAAGGACGGCGTTCCCACGGTCGTCCTCTCCGTGCGCAAGCAGTCGGGCACGAACACGGTCGAGGTCATCAACGCGCTCAAGGCGCGCCTCGCCGAGATCGCGCCCCAGCTCCCGGCGGGCTACACGACCGAGATCGTCCGCGACCAGGGGCAGTTCATCAAGGCGGCCGTCGACACCGTGCAGGAGCACCTCATCCTCGGCGGCTTCCTCGCGGCGCTCGTCGTCCTCCTCTTCCTCGGCAACCTCCGGGCGACTCTCATCGCAGCGATCGCGATCCCCACGTCCATCATCTCGACTTTCGCGCTCATGTACGCGATGGGCTTCACCCTGAACGTCCTGACCCTCCTCGCGCTGACGCTCGCGGTCGGCATCGTGATCGACGACGCCATCGTCGTCCTCGAGAACATCTTCCGGTTCATCGAGGAGAAGAAGGTCATGCCCTTCCAGGCCGCGATCGACGCGACGAAGGAGATCGGCCTCGCCGTCCTCGCGACGACGCTCTCGCTCGTGGCCGTGTTCCTCCCCGTCGCGTTCATGGGCGGCATCGTCGGCCGGTTCATGAACTCGTTCGGCCTCACGATGGCGTTCGCGATCCTCGTCTCGCTCCTCGTCTCCTTCTCCCTCACGCCGATGCTGTCGGCGCGGTTACTCAAGAGGAAAGAAGAGAAGGAGAAGTCCAAATCCCGCGGGTTCTATGCCGTCATCGACCGCACCTACATGGCGATGCTCAAGTGGTCGATGGCGCACCGCTGGGTCATCGTCCTCGTCTGCGTCCTCGCCCTCCTCACGGTCCCGATCCTCTTCAAGGTCGTCCCGAAGAACTTCCTCCCTTACGACGACGAGTCGCAGTTCGAGGTGAACTTCCGGGCGCCCGAGGGCACGTCTCTCGAGGCGACCGCGCTCCTCGGGAACCGCATCAGCAAGGACGTCCGGCAGCTGCCGGGCGTCGAGTACGCGCTCCTGACCGTCGGGGGCGACGACGCCAAGACGCCGAACCTCGGGGCCGTCTACGTGAAGCTCGTGGACGCCGACAAGCGCAAGCTCCCGCAGACGGGCGTCATGGACCGCGTCCGCAAGGAGATCCTCCCCCATTACGCCGACTGGAAGCTGCGCACGGACGTCTCGTATGTGAACGCCTTCTCGAGCGGCCAGAAGAACGCCGAGATCATGTACGTCATCAACGGGCCGGACCTGAACCAGCTCGCGAAGATCTCCGACGCGCTCATGGCGAAGCTCCGGGCCGTACCGGGCATCGTGGACGTCGACTCGTCGCTCATCTTCGGCAAGCCCGAGCTCGGCGTCACGGTCGGGCGCTCGAAGGCGTCGGACCTCGGCGTCTCCGTCGCGGATGTCGCCGAGACGCTCCGCGTCCTCGTCGGCGGCGAAAAGGTCTCGGCCTTCGACGACGGCGGGGAGCAGTACGACGTGTACCTGCGCGCCCGGCCCGAGGACCGGGCCGACGAGGCGAGCCTCCGGCGCTTCAACGTGCCCTCGAACCGCCTCGGTGCCGTCCCGCTCGAGGACGTGACCTCGTTCCGCACGGGCGTTGGCCCGTCGGAGATCCGCCGCCTGAACCGGCGGCGCCAAGTCACGATCATGGCGAACATGAACCCCGGGTTCTCGTCGCAGAACGCGATCGACCTCCTCGTGAAGGAGACGAAGGCGCTCAACCTCGACCCGTCCTACACCTACCGGTTTATCGGCCGGTCGAAGGAGCAGGGCCGCGCCGCGCAGAACTTCATGCTCGCGTTCGGGCTCTCCTTCGTCTTCATGTACCTCATCCTCGCGGCGCAGTTCGAGAGCTGGCTGCACCCGATCACGATCCTTCTCGCGCTCCCGCTCACCATCCCGTTCGCGCTGCTCTCGATCCTCATCTTCGGGCAGAGCGTGAACATCTTCACGTCGCTCGGCATCCTCGTCCTCTTCGGCGTCGTCAAGAAGAACTCGATCCTCCAGGTCGTGTTCGCGAACCAGCTCCGCGAGCGCGGGATGGAGCGCGACGCCGCCGTCGTCCTCGCGAGCCGCGAGCGCCTCCGCCCGATCCTCATGACCACCCTCGCGTTCGTGGCGGGCATGCTGCCGCTCCTCGTCTCTTCGGGGCCGGGCGCGGGCACGAACCGCGCGATCGGCTCGGTCATCGCGGGCGGGCAGACGCTCGCCCTCCTCCTCACGCTCCTCGCGACGCCCGTCGCGTACTCTCTCTTCGACGACGCCCAGCAGGCCGCCGGCCGCCTCGTCCGCCGCCTCAGGAAGAAGCCCGCCCACGAGGCCGCCCCCGTGCCGGAGACCCGGCCGGCCGCGGCCGCGCTTTAGGAGACGCCATGCGCCCTGCGACCCGATTCACCGTCCTGGCCGCCGCGACCCTCGCGGCCGCCTGCCGCAACGGCGGCGACCCGAACGTCGTCGTCCTGAGCGGCCGCCTCGAGGCGCCCGTCGTCGACCTCGCGCCGAAGGTCGCCGGCCGCGTCGTCGAGGTGAAGGTCCGCGAGGGCGACCGCGTGAAGGCCGGCGACCTCATCGCCCGCCTCGACCTCGGGGAGACCGCGCTCGCGCCGGAGCGGGACGCGAGAGGGCTGCAGTCGGCCGAGGCGCGCTTCAACGACCTGCGGACGGGCAGCCGAGCGGCCGAGATCAAGGGAGCCGAACAGGAGGTCGCTGACCGCCGCGCCGCAGTCGAGCTCGCGAAGCCGGAGCTCGAGCGGCAGCAGATTTTGCTTTCTAAGAAAGTGGGTATTCCTCGCGACGTCGACGTTGCGCGCGCGAATCTCGACCGCGCGCAGGCCAACCTCAAGATGAGCGAGGAAAGGCTGCTCCTCGCCCGCGAGGGCTTCCGGCAGTGGCAGACCGAGCAGGCGCGCGCGGACGTCTCGCGTGCGCAGACGGTGCTCAAGCAGTCCGAGTCCGTCGCGCGCGAAGCCGACATCCGCGCGCCCGCGGACGGCGTCATCCTCCACCGCATGGCCGAGCCCGGCCTCCTCCTCGGCGCGGGCCAGCCCGCCGTCACGATGGCGTTCGCGGACCGCCTTTACGTCCGCACGTTCATCCCCGAGACGCAGCTCGGACGGGTGCGCCCTGGCAGCCTCGCCGAAGTGACCGTCGACGCGCTTCCCGGAAAGGTGTTTCCCGCGAAGGTCACGGAGATCTCACCCGACGCCGAATTCACGCCGAAGCCGGTCGACACGCCGCGCGAACGCGTGAACCTCGTGTATGCCGCGAAGGTCGACCTCGATGCGGGCTGGAACGCGCCGCTCGTGCCCGGCCAGCCGGCCGACGTGCGCGTGAAGGCCGTGGAGATCGCCCCGAAGTGATCCGCGCCGAAAAGCTCGTCCGGAGCTTCGGCAGCCGGCCGGCGCTGCGCGGGATCGATCTCTCGATCGCGCGCGGCGAGATGTTCGCGCTCATCGGACCCGATGGCGCCGGCAAGACGACGTTCTTCCGGATCGTCGCGGGCCTTCTCGCGCCGACGTCCGGCCGCGCTTTTCGCGAGGACGTGCCGTTCGGGATGGTGCCGCAGCGCTTCTCGCTGTACGAGGACCTCACGGTGGACGAGAACCTCGCGCTCCGGGCCCGGCTTTACTCCGTGCCGCCCGCCGAGAGCGCCGCGCGCGCGAAGGACCTCCTCTCACGCGTCGGTCTCGACCGCTTCTCGACGCGCCTCGCGGGCGAGCTGTCGGGTGGAATGAAGCAGAAGCTCGCGCTCGTCGCGGCGCTCCTGACGCGGCCCGCGCTCCTCCTCCTCGACGAGCCGACAACGGGCGTCGACCCCGTCTCGCGCCGCGAGTTCTGGCAGGTCCTGAACGCCCTCCACCACGAGGGGCTCACGATCGTCGTCTCGACGCCCTACATGGACGAGGCCGAGTACGCCTCGCGCCTCGCCTTCCTCGACGAGGGGCGGCTCGTGGCCGTCGGGACGCGCGATGAGATCCTCGCGGCCTGTCCGGCCGACAACAGCCGCCCCGGTGGGCCGACGCTGGACGACGCCTTCGTTTTCTTCAGCAACCAGAATGGCGAGGCTGGCCGCGTGAGCGACCGGCCGACTCCCCTCCCCTCTTCACCTTCCAAGAAATCTTCGTCTTCCTCTTCGGACATCCTCCTCCGCTGCGACAACCTGACGCGCAAGTTCGGCGACTTCACCGCCGTCGACCGCGTCTCGTTCGAGATCCCCCGCGGGAAGGTGTTCGGCTTCCTCGGCCCGAACGGGTCGGGCAAGTCCACGACGATCCGGATGCTGACGGGGCTCCTCAAGCCCACGTCCGGCACCGCGATCGGGTTCGGCGGCCTCGACGTGGCGAAGGACACGGAGGCCTGGAAAAAGCGCCTCGGGTACATGAGCCAGAAGTTCTCGCTCTACATCGACCTCACCGTCGAGGAAAACCTGCGCTTTTTCGGGTCCATCTATGGTCTTTCACGTTCTCGTCTCGCCGACCGCGTCGGCGCGCTCGCGTCGCGCCTGCGCTTCGAGCCACTCCTCGGGGAGCTCACGGAGAACCTCTCGACCGGCCAGCGCCAGCGCGTCGCGCTCGCGGCGGCCCTGCTCCACGAGCCGGAGCTCCTCTTCCTCGACGAGCCGACCGGTGGCGTGGACCCGAGGGGGCGGCGCCTCTTCTGGGACCTCATCTACGAGCTCGCGGCCGCGCGCGGGATGACGGTCCTCGTCACGACGCACTACATGGACGAGGCCGAGCAGTGCGACCGCCTCGCCTTCATCCTCGACGGCAGGCTCATCGCCGCGGGGAGTCCGCCCGAGCTGAAGGGCGCGCTCGCCGGCAGGCTCCTCGAGGTGCCGCTCGCGTCCGAGCCGTTCGCGGCGCTCGCGTCCGTGCGGGGCGACGCGAGCCTCGAGGACGCCTATCTCTTCGGCCGGCGCCTGAGAGCCGTCGCCCGCGCGGGCGAGGCCGGCGCGGCGGCACGGCTCCTCGCGCGGTTCGGCGCGCCGGAGGCCGCCGAGCCTTCCCTCGAGGACGTATTTGTATCGCTCGCCCGGAGCGCCGCGCCTTCCGGCGCGGCCGTGGCGGCCTGACGGAGGAACGATGACGCGCCTTCTCGCCCTTGTCCGCAAGGAGTTCCTCCAGCTCCGCCGCGACACGATCACGCTCCGGATGATCGTGATGGTGCCGATCCTCCAGACGCTCATCTTCGGCTACGCGATCAACTACGACGTCAAGCACCTCCGGACGGTGGTCCTCGACGAGGACAAGTCGTACGACAGCCGCGAGCTCGTCGCGAAGATGACGGCGAGCGAGTACTTCGACATCGTCAAGCACGTCAGCTCCGAGGCCGAGCTGCGCCGCGAGATCGACATGGGCCACGCCTCCGTCGGCCTCGTGATCGACCACGACTACGGCAAGGACCGGCACCGCGGCACCCCCGCGAAGGCGCTCCTCGTCGTGAACGCCTCCGACACGACGACCGCGAGCCAGGCGATGGGGATCGCGGGCGGGATCTCGAGCCAGCTCTCGCTCCGGACGCTCGCGCAGAAGGCCGGCTGGAACGAGTCCGGGCCGCCCGTCGACCTGCGCGTGAGGCCCTGGTACAACCCCGACCTCCGCACGGCGACGTTCATCATCCCGGGGCTCATCGCGATCCTCCTGAGCTTCACGCTCATCCAGTTCACTGCGATGGCGATCGTGCGCGAGAGGGAGCGCGGGACGCTCGAGCAACTCCAGGTCACTCCCGTCACGCGCGTCGAGATCATCCTCGGGAAGATCGCGCCCTTCGTCGTGATCGGCGTCTTCCAGCTCACGCTCATCATCGTCCTCATGCGCTTCCTCTTCCAGGTGCCGATCGCGGGGAGCGTCCTCGAGCTGTACCTCGTCGGTCTCATGTTCATCGCGGCCGTCCTCGGCCTCGGGATGCTCCTCTCGACGCTCGCGAAGACGCAGATGCAGGCGATGCAGATGTCGTTCTTCTTCCTGCTGCCGTTCATCTTCCTCTCGGGCTACGTCTTCCCGATCGACGGCATGCCGAAGTTCTTCCAGTACATCACCTACATCATTCCGGCGAAGTACTTCATCCAGGTCGTCCGCGGCATCGTCCTGCGCGGCGCGGGGCTGACGGAGCTATGGGAGCCCGTCGCGTGGCTCACCTTCTACACGCTCGCGATCATCGGCCTCGCCGTGTCGCGCTTCCACAAGACGACGGCGTAGGGCTGTAACCAGGCCTCGGTCTCGCCCCACCGCCTGGCCGACTCGTCGGATGTGGATTAGAATAGCTATCGAGGCCTATATGAGAGATCGGTCATGAAAACGGTTCAAATGACGCTGGATGAAGAGCTGGTGACAGCGGTCGACCGGGTCGTGCGAAGGCTCGGCACGAGCCGGTCGGCTTTTGCCCGCGAGGCGCTGCGGGAGGCGTTGAGGCGCGTTCGGGTTCGGAGCCTGGAGCAGAAGCAGCGGGACGGATATGCGCGCAAGCCGGTTGGACGCGGCGAGTTCGATGCCTGGGAGCGTGAGCAGACCTGGGTCGAACCGTGAGGAGAGGCGAGGTCCGCTGGTACCGGTTCGCCGCACCCGACAAGAGGCGGCCGGTCGTCATTCTCACTCGTGACTCCATCCTCGACGCGCTCGGTGAGGTGACGATCGCCCCGGTGACGTCGACGATCCGTGACATCCCCTCGGAAGTCGTCTTGACGGTCCACGAAGGCATGCCTCGCGACTGCGCGGCCAACCTCGACCACATATAGACGGTAGCCAAGAACAAAATCGGCGCTCTTATCACCACGCTGAGCCGCGACCGTATGGCCGAGATCCGGGCCGCCCTTCTCTTCGCTCTGGGCTTCTGAAGCGCCTCCCTTCTTCCTCGACGCGAACGTCGACGGCGAGCCGTCGACGGCCCCCTTCGAGTAGCGCTCCGCCTGGGTGAGAACGTTCTGCGGCCCCAGCGTGACCTTCTTCGCTTCGACGATCCCGAGGATCTGACCGTCCACGACAAGGACGTAGTCGGCCGGACCATTCGATGTCGGGAACTCGCGAATCGCGTGGTGTGTCAGCTTTGTGAAATCGAGGCCTTCCTTGAAGTTGACGAGCGTCCACCCGACCGCTTTGAGCAGCGGATCGACACGCTTCCAGCGAGTCTCCTTCTCGGATTCGAACATTCGTTCATCGCAATGATACGAGGTCGTTCCAATGACTTGCGATCGGGACGACAGACCAGCCCGAAAGGGGCATCATTGCATCCGGAATGGGTAAACCTGAGAACCAATCTCCCTCCAAGCCCCTCCTCCGGGGCGTCCTCCACGAGGTCGCCGCCTTCGTCGCGGCGATCGCGGGGGCGATTCTCGTGTTCCGCGCCTCCGGGGCGCGCGCCCGCGCCGGCGCGCTGGTCTACGGGATCTCCCTCGTCAGCCTCTTCGCCGTCAGCGCGATCTACCACCGGCCCGACTGGTCGGAGAAGGTCCGCGCGGTCTGGCGCCGGCTGGACCACTCCGCGATCTTCCTGCTCATTGCCGGCACGTACACGCCCTTCAGCTTCCTCCTCGGCAGCCGCATCGGCTGGATCTTTCTCGGCATCGTCTGGGCGGGGGCGCTTCTCGGGATCGCGATGTCCGTTGCGTGGGTGCGGGCGCCGAAGGCGCTCGTGGCGGCGGTCTGCGTCCTCCTCGGCTGGGCCGCCCTCCCGCTCCTGCCGGCGCTGAAGATCTCGCTCGGGACCAGCGCCGTCGTGCTTCTCGCTGCGGGCGGGGTCGTCTACAGCCTCGGTGCCGCCGTCTACGCCCTCCGCCGTCCGGACCCCTTCCCGAGGGTCTTCGGCTACCACGAGATCTTTCACGCCCTCGTGATCGCGGGTGCCGGCTGCCACTTCGCGGTCGTGGCCCGGGCGCTCTCGGCGCTCTCGGCCTAGCGCACGCCGCCCGCAGCGTCGTCTGACGCCCGTCGGGGGCCCTACCTTCCCTCGACCTCAGTGGCCGGAGCAGGCGGGAGCGGATCCGAGGGAGACCTCGTCCCCGCGACGCTCGAGCTTGCCCTTCGAGGCGAAGAACGCGAGAACTTCGTCGAACGAGAAGCGGTCGCCGTGGCAGTTCGCGTACACGGCGTCCGCGCCGAACGCGCCCGCGGCCGCGTTGCGGAGAGCCTCGGTTCCTGCCTTCCCTCCCATCTTCTGGAGAAGCAGGAGCAGGTCGTGGCCGAAAACGGGTGCGCGCTCGTCGACGAGAGGTTCCATTCAGTTCGGTCCGTACCCACGCCGCGCGCCGCAAACGTCCGAGTTGCCGCAAGGGCCGCCGCCGCACGCCGTCGCGGCGTCGAAACCGCCGCCCGAGGGGAGGGACGTCTGGGCGGCGAACGTCGACAGAAGGCGTTCGACCTTCTTCGAGCCGCACGAGGCGCAAACAGGCCGCCGCGCCGCGTCACCCGCAAGCACGAGATCCTCGGTCTTCTTCCCGCAATCCGAACAGCGATATTCCAAGAGAGGCATGGGCAGTCTCCGACCCGATTCTACGGCCTCCGCCGAATGCGGCTTGATTCAGATGCCCCTTGCCGACGCGACGTTCGGGGACGCACCTTTGATCGGGGGCTGCAAGCGGCCTCCTCGAGGAGGTTCCATGCGCGTTCAGGATGTGATGACCCGCCGTGTGGAGACGATCGACGATCAGGCAAGCGCGGAGCTTGCGTTCGATTCCATGAAAGTGAAGGGCCTCCGGCACCTCGTCGTGAAGAAAGGGTCCGAGCTCGTGGGGGTGCTCTCCCAGCGAGACCTCGGCGTGGCCGAGCAAGGCGACTTCCGGGAGAAACACGTCGTGTCCGACCTGATGAACACGCACGTCGTGACGGTCGGCCCGGAGGCGTCGGTGAAACAGGCCGCGAATCTGATGCGCGGCCGCTCCATCGGCTGCCTGCCGGTCGTCGAGGAAGGTGAACGCAAACGGCTCGTCGGCATCGTCACGGTCTCCGATCTTCTCGAGCTGCTCGGCCGCGGCATCGACCGCCCCGCACCCGGCAAGCGGGTGAACCTCAGAACACGGGCGCCCCGCGTGGATCCGAAGGTGAAACGGATGCGGTGACGACTGACTAGGCCGTCTTGCGCTCCTCCTCGGCGTCCTTCACGAACGTGCACCAGCCCTTCGAGCGTGGGTGCGCGCCGCGGACGGCGGCGTGGAAATCCTTCTGGAGCGCGCGCGTGACGGGTCCCGTCGTGCCCCGGCCGATCTTGCGGAAGTCGATCTCCCGGAGCGCGATGCACTCGGCAGCCGTGCCGGACACGAAAACCTCGTCCGCCGTGTAGAGCTGGTCGCGGGAGATCGGGCGCTCGACGACCGAAAAGCCGTGATCCTGAGCGAACGTGATGAGCGCGTCGCGCGTGATGCCCTCGAGGATCGCGGCGGTCGGCGCCGTGACGACCTGTCCGTCCTTCACGAGGAACAGGTTCTCGCCCGTGCACTCGGCGACGTAGCCCTGCGGGTCGAGCATGATGGCTTCATCGAAGCCCAGCCGCACCGACTCGGTCTTCGCGAGGAAGCTGTTCGCATAGCTGCCGCTGATCTTGGCCTTCGTCATCGTGACGTTCGGGTGGTGGCGTGTGAAGGATGAGACGTTCGCGCGCACCCCCTTCTCGAGCGCCTCGGCGCCCAGGTACGCGCCCCATTTCCACGCGGCGATGCCGATGGCCGGCGAGCCGCCGTCGAGGTTCAAGTTCCAGCCGCCGCCGGAGCCGCCGCTCGCCAGATAGAGGAGCGGCCGGATATAGCAGTCGTCAAACGAGTTGCGGGCAACGAGCTCCGTGCAGGCATCGGCGATCTGTTCCTCACCGAACGGAAGCTCCCGAAAGCCGAGACAAAGGGCCGAGTGGAAGAAGCGCGCGATGTGCTCGTCGAGGCGGAAGATCGCCGGTCCCCGATCCGTTTGGTAGCAGCGGATGCCCTCGAACACGCCGATCCCGTAGTGGAGGCCGGGCGTCATGAAATGGAGCGTCGCCTTCTCGTAGTCGACGAACTCCCCGTTCAGCCAGATCGTCTTCGATTCCATTCCCGTCTTCGGTTCCATTGCCGTCTTCGATTCCATTCCCATCGCCTCCTCCGTTCAGACCGTTACGCGCACCGGAATCGCGCCCGAGATCGCTCGCGCCATCTCCTGCGTGCCGAGCGCCGGGGTGCCGCGCGGCGCGAGATCCGCCGTGCGCGCGCCCTTTTCGAGCACCGTCTCGATCGCCCTGCGAACCGCGGCAGCTTCTTCCTGGAGCCCGAGGCCGTTCTCGAGGAGCATCGCCGCCGTCGCGATCGCGCCGATCGGGTTCGCGACGTTCCGTCCCGCGAGCGCGGGCGCCGAACCGTGCACGGGCTCGAAGAGGCCGGGACCGTCACCGAGGCTCGCCGAAGGCAGGAGCCCGAGCGAGCCGACGAGCGCGCCCACCTCGTCCGAGAGGATGTCTCCGAAGAGGTTCTCCGTGACGACGACGTCGAACGACGCCGGGAACAGCACGAGGTTCATCGCGCACGAGTCGACGAGCTTGTGGTCGAGCGCGACGTCCGGGTAGCGCGTGCCGACCTCCGTCGCGACCGCGCGCCAGAGTTGCGACGTCTCGAGCACGTTGGACTTGTCGACCGACGTCACCTTCCGGCGCCGGCCCCTCGCGAGCTGGAACGCCACCTCGACGATGCGCGTGACCTCGGGACGTGAATACGGCAGCGTGTTCACGGCGGTGCCGGCCTCGAGGTCGAGGGAGCGCGGCGTTCCGAAGTAGAGCCCTCCCGTCAGCTCGCGCACGACGATGAGGTCGAGGCCGCGGGCGATCTCGGGCTTCAGCGGCCCCGCATCCTCGAGGCCCTTGTAGATCCGGGCCGGGCGGATGTTCGCGTAGGCGCCGAGGGCCTTCCGGAGGCCCAGGAGGCCCGCCTCCGGCCGCTGGTCGCGCGGCGCGGCGTCGTACGCGGGGTCGCCGACCGCGCCCATCAGGATGGCGTCGGCGTCCTTGCAGGCGGCGAGCGTGTCCTCCGGGAGCGGGGAGCCCTTCGTGCGCATCGCGATCGCGCCGATCGGCCACTCCGTCAGGACGAAGTCGTGCCCGAAACGCGCCGCCACCGCTTTCAGGACCGTCACCGCCGCGGCCGTGACCTCGGACCCGATGCCGTCGCCGGGGAGGACCGCGAGACGTGCGCGTCGCCCCACGTCAGACCCCGTGCCCATAGCCCGCTTCGTCGGCGGGAGGCGCTTCGTCGCGGAGCGTGAAGGCCGCAGGCGCCTTCGCGCGCGGCGCGGCGCGCTTCATCGCGCCCCAGAGCTCGAGAAGGTCATGGTCCCGCACGATCTTCTTCCGGTCCGCGAGCGCGATCATGCGCTTGTAGAGCTCATCGAGCTCGAGGCGCGTCGGCTCGATCCGAATGGCCGAGCAGCGATTCATCAGCGCGTGGCGCCCCGAGTGCTTCCCGAGGACGAGCGTCGTCTCCGGCACGCCCACGTCCTCCGGCCGCATGATCTCGTAGGTCCTTCGGTCCTTGAGGATGCCGTCCTGGTGGATGCCGGCCTCGTGCGCGAACGCGTTCCGCCCCACGATGGCCTTGTTCGACTGGACGCTTTCGCCCGTGATCTCCGCGAGGAGCTGGCTCGACGAGAAGAGCTCCGGCGTCACGATGCCGGTCGTGAACGGCAGCTTGTCGGGCCGCACGCGCAGCGTCATGACGATCTCCTCGAGCGAAGCATTCCCCGCGCGCTCGCCGATGCCGTTCACCGTGCACTCGAGCTGGCGGCAGCCGCCTTCGAGCGCCGCGAGGCTGTTCGCCACGGCGAGCCCGAGGTCGTCGTGACAGTGCGCCGAGAAGACGATGCGGTCCGATCCCCGAACGCGCGCCCGCACGGTCTGGAAGAACCGGACGATCTCGTCGGGCGTCGCGTATCCGACCGTGTCCGGGAGGTTCACGGTCGTGGCGCCGGCCTCGACGACCGCCTCGACGACGGCCACGAGGAAATTCAGGTCGCTGCGCGTCGCGTCCTCGGCCGAAAACTCCACGTCGTTCACGTGGCGGCGCGCCCGGCGCACGGCGGCCGCGGCGTGGTCGAGGCACTCGGCGCGCGACATCCGGAGCTTGTGCTCGAGGTGGAGGTCGGACGTCGCAATGAACGTGTGGATGCGCGGGCGCGCGGCGCCCTCCAGCGCCGCCGCGGCGCGGTCGATGTCCGCGTCCACGGAGCGGGCGAGCGCCGCGACGATGGGCCGGCGCACCTCGCGCGCGATGGCGCGCACCGAGTTGAAGTCGTCTTCGGAGGCGATCGGGAAGCCCGCTTCCATCACGTCCACGCCGAGGGTATCGAGCTTCCGCGCGAGGCGCACCTTCTCGGCCTCGCACATCGAGAAACCCGGGGCCTGCTCGCCGTCGCGGAGCGTCGTGTCGAAGATCGTGATGCGTGCGGGAGCGGCGGCGCGAACGTGGCTCTCCGTTCTCTCCATGTCAGGCCACCTTGTCGACGACGACCGGGTTCAGGAACGGCATCTTCGCGCGCAGCTCGGCGCCGACCTTCTCGATGAGAAGGTCCTTCTCCCTTTCGCGAGTCGCCTCGAACGTCGGACGCCCGTTGCGGTTTTCTTCGATCCACTTCTGGGCGTAGGCCCCGTCCTGGATCTCCTGGAGGATCTTCTTCATCTCGCCGCGCGTCGCCTCGGTGACGATGCGGGGGCCGGCGGTGTAGTCGCCGTGCTCGGCCGTGTCGCTGATGGAATAGCGCATGTAGTTGAGGCCGCCGCGGTACATGAGGTCGACGATGAGCTTCAGCTCGTGCAGGCACTCGAAGTACGCGACCTCGGGCTGGTAGCCCGCGTCGACGAGCGTCTGGAAGCCCGCCTTCACGAGCGCGGCCGTGCCGCCGCAGAGGACGGCCTGCTCGCCGAAGAGGTCCGTCTCCGTCTCCTCGGCGAACGTCGTCTCGAGGACCCCGGCGCGCGTCGAACCGAGGGCGCGCGCGTATGCGAGCGCGTCCTCGCGGGCGTGGCCGCTCGCGTTCTGCTCGATCGCGAGGAGCGCGGGCGTGCCCTCGCCGTCCTGGAACAGCTCGCGCACGCGATGGCCGGGCGCCTTCGGCGCGATCATCGACACGTCCACGTCGGCGGGCGGGACGATCTGTCCGAAGCGGATGTTGAAGCCGTGCGCGAACATGAGCGTCTTTCCAGCCTTCAGGTATGGCGCGATCGACTCGTCGTAGAGCTTCTTCTGGCCTGTGTCGGGCGTGAGGATCATGACGACGTCGGCGCGCTTCGCGGCCTCGTCCACGCTCAGCACGGTCAGCCCCTCCCCTCTCGCCTTCGCGGCCGATTTCGACGTCGCGTGCAATCCCACCACCACGGAAACGCCGCTGTCGCGCAGGTTCAGCGCGTGCGCGTGCCCCTGGCTGCCGTACCCGATGATCGCGACTGTCCGCCCCTTGAGGCGGGAAATGTCGGCGTCCTTGTCGTACCAGATCGTGGCCATCGTTCTGCTCCTGTTTGCTTCTCGCCGGACGTCAGGCTCTTTTTTCTATGAAGGTGAAGAGGGACTCGGGCTGAGCGAACGCGCGCGCATCGCCGGAATCCGTGACCGCGTGCACGTCGACGAGTCGCATCAATTGCTTTCTGAGGAGATTCGCGGCGTCGCCCTCCGCGTAGGCAGTGATCGTGAGGTGCGCCGCGCGCCCCTCTCCCGCCTCGAAGAAAAAACTGCGAATGGGCGCGCGCTGCCTGCGGAAAATCGATTCCACCCGCGCCAGGAGACCAGGGACGTCATTCACGGTGATGTCGAAAATCTGTTCCATTACGCTCTTCCTCTTCGCTTTTTCTCTCTCAGCTCTTCTTCTTCGTGCTCTTCGCTGTGTACTTCGGGTCCTCGGCGATCATCGTGTCGATCGACTGGCCGGCGGGCCACATGGGGAAGCAGTTCTCGGTCGGCTCGGTGTGCACGTGAACGAGCGCGGGCCGGTCGGTCACGGCGAGCGCCTGCCGGTAGACCTCATCCAGCTCGTCCGGCCGCCGCGCCGTGAAGCCCGCGGCGCCGAAGGCCTCGGCCAGCTTCGCGAAGTCGGGGTTCCGGAGCGCCACGGAGAAGAAGCGGCGGTCGTAGAAGAGGTCCTGCCATTGCCGCACCATGCCGAGACCCTGGTTGTCGAGGACGATGATCTTGAGCGGCAGACGGGCCTCGACGGCCGTGGCGAGCGTCTGCATGGTCTGCTGAAAGCTGCCATCGCCGTTCAGGTTGATGACGAGCCGGTCGGGCCGCCCGCACTGCGCGCCGAGCGCGGCCGGCAGGCCGAAGCCCATCGTGCCGAGGCCGCCCGACGTGATGAACGTGCCGGGCTCGTCGCACTTCCAGAACTGCGCGGCCCACATCTGATGCTGGCCGACGTCCGTCGTGACGATGGGGCGGAGGTCGCGCGTCAGCCGCCACAGGCTGTCGATCGCGAACTGCGGAAGGATGACGTCCCCTTCCTGCCGGTACCGGAGCGGCGCCTCGGCCTTCCACGCCTCGATCTGCTTCCACCAGTCCGTCGTGTCGGGCGCGCCCACAAGGGGAAGGAGCTGCTGCAGCACGGCCCGCGCGTCGCCGTGGAGCGGGAAATCGGCCTTCCGGATCTTGCCGATCTCGACCTCGTCGATGTCGATGTGGACGACCTTCGCGTGCGGCGCGAACGTGGCGAGCTTGCCCGTGATGCGGTCGTCGAAGCGCGCGCCCACCGCGATGATGAGATCGCTGCCGTTCATCGCCCAGTTCGCGTAGGCCGTGCCGTGCATGCCGAGCATGCCGACCGACAGGGCGTCCGTCTCGGGATAGGCGCCCTTCCCCATGAGTGTCGTCGTGACGGGAATGCGCGTTTTTCTCGCGAGCCGGCGGACTTCCGCCGACGCGCCCGACGAGATCACGCCGCCACCGACGTAGAGGATCGGGCGTTTCGCGTTCGAGATCGCGAAGGCCGCGCGGCGGAGGCCCACGGGGTCGGCGCGAAGCGGAAGCGACGCCGCCTGCGCGCCTTCCTCCCACTCGATCTCGGCCTGCAGCACGTCACGCGGCACGTCCACGAGAACGGGGCCGGGCCGGCCGGAAGCCGCGAGACGGAAGGCCTCGCGCACGGTGCCGGGAAGCTCCTGCGGATCGAGGACGAGCCAGTTGTGTTTCGTGACGGGCGCCGTCATGCCGAGGATGTCGGCCTCCTGGAAGCCGTCGCGGCCGAGGAGCGGCATCGCGACCTGGGCGGTGATCGCCACGACCGGCGTGGAGTCGAGCCACGCGTCGGCGAGGCCCGTGATGAGGTTCGTCGCGCCCGGGCCCGAGGTCGCGAGGCAGACGCCCGGCCGGCCCGTGGCCCGCGCGTAGCCCTGCGCGGCGTGCGCCGCGCACTGCTCGTGCCGCATGAGGAGGTGCGTGATCGGCGCCGAGAGAAGCGCGTCGTACAGCGGCAGCGCCGCGCCGCCGGGGTGGCCGAAGATGTGCGTGACGCCCTGCGCAACGAGCTCGACAGCCATCGCGTTCGCGGCCCGGACACGCGTTTTCTCACGGGGCTGGAACCGGGCGCTCACGCGCTCACCCCCGCCCGAACGGGCTCATGCGCCGCGGAAACGGAAGTCGCGGGAGACGCCAAAGCCACCAAAGCCATCGGGCTCGTCACCGCTCCCTCGGAAGCCGAGGAGACGAGGAGCGCGTACTTCGCGAGGACGCCCGTCGTGGCCCGCGGCGCGGGGGCGCGCCAACCGCGCTTTCGCGCGGCGAGCTGCTCTTCGCCGACTTCGAGGTCGAGCCGCCGGGCGGTGACGTCGAGCGTCACGCGATCGCCGTCGCAAACGAGCGCGATCGGGCCGCCCACCGCCGCCTCGGGCGAGACGTGGCCGACCATGAACCCGTGCGTCGCGCCAGAGAAGCGGCCGTCCGTGACGAGAGCAACCGTCTCGCCGAGGCCCTGCCCCACGAGCGCGGCGGTGACGGCCAGCATCTCGGGCATGCCCGGCGCGCCCTTCGGGCCCTCGTGACGGATCACGACGACATCGCCCGCGCGGATCTGCCGGCGCTCGACGGCCGCAAAAGCGGCGATCTCGCCGTCGAACACGCGCGCCGGGCCGGTGTGCTTCAGGCGCTCGTGCCCCGCGAGCTTCACGACGCAGCCCTCGGGCGCGAGCGAACCGCGCAGGATCGCGAGCCCGCCCGTCTTCTTGAGCGGCTTCCCGATCTCGCGCACGACCTGCTGCCCGGGCGTCTCCCGCGCCTCGGCGGCTTCTTCGAGAAGCGAGCGTCCCGTGACGGTGATCGCATGCTTCAAGAAGCCCGCGTCGCCCAGCCGCTTGGCGATGAGTCGCGAGCCGCCGGCGCGGGAGAGATCCGGTGCCGTGAACCGGCCGCCCGGCTTCAGGTCGACGAAAAGCGGCGTCCGCGCCGAAATCGCGTCGAAGTCGTCGAGGACGAGCGGCACGCCGGCCTCGCGGGCGATCGCCAGGAGATGCAGGACAGCGTTCGTCGAGCCGCCCGTCGCGGCCACGGACGTGATCGCGTTCTCGAAGGCCGCGCGCGTGAGGATCTTCGAAGGCGTGAGGCCGTCCGCGAGGCGCTCCATGACGAGCCGGCCGGCGGCGCGCGCGACCCCGGCTTTCGCGGGGTCGGTCGCCGGCACGTCGTTCGCGCCCATCGGCGAGATGCCGAGGAACGTGAGCGCGGTCGCCATGGTGTTCGCGGTGAACTGGCCGCCGCACGCGCCAGCGCCGGGGCAGGCTCCGGCCTCGACCTCGCAGAGCCCCGCCTCGGAGAGTTTCCCCGCGGAGTGCGCACCCACCGCCTCGAAGACGTCCTGGATCGTGACGTCTTTCCCACCCACGTGCCCGGGCTCGATCGACCCTCCATAGAGCGCGACTGAGGGTAGGTCGAGGCGCGCGAGGGCCATCACCGTCCCGGGGATCGTCTTGTCGCAGCCCGAAAGGGCGACGACGGCGTCGAGGGCGTGGCCCATGACGACGAGCTCGATGGAATCGGCGATGACCTCGCGCGAGACGAGCGACGCCCTCATCCCATCTGTCCCCATCGAGATGCCGTCCGAGATCGCGATCGTGCCGAACTCGAACGGCGTTCCGCCCGCCTCTCGGATGCCGGCCTTCACGTCCTCGGCGAGAGCCCGGAGCGAGGCGTTGCAGGGACCGAGATCCGTCCACGAATGGACGACCGCCACGAGCGGCCTCGCGATCTCCTCGGGCGTCAGGCCGGTCGCGCGCAGCATCGCGCGCGCGGGCGCCCGCGCCGGGCCCTTCTTCATCGCGTCGCTCCTCATGTCCCTGTCGATCTCCCTTCCCGGCTACCCGGGATAAAAAAAGCCCCGCCCCCTTTCGGGGTGCGGGGCGGCTGTTCGATGTTTCGTCGCGTCAGCCGGCCTGCACCCCGCTCGCCGTAAGGACGAGGAGATCAATCAGGACCGGAACGAGGACGCGAAAACTCACGGGTGCATTGCACCGCGCCGAGGCGTTGCAGTCAAACTAATTTTTTTGCTGATAACATTAGCGTTGCTTATGGATATCCCGTCCTTGCGCGTCTTTCTCACCGTGGCCGAGGAGCGCAGCTTCTCCCGCGCGGCCGTCCGGCTGTTCCGCACGCAGTCCG
>OCZT010000443.1_pt1 | contig 40777 bp, 31 predicted proteins | sample 1539031 | NCBI WGS metagenome assembly OCZT01 (sample SAMEA3539308, study PRJEB22396) | soil metagenome | biome: tundra; feature: field; material: soil | place: USA | collected 2010-05 | depth 0.15 m
AGGTAGAGGCGGGAGTAGGCGCCGCCCTGGGCCATCAGCTGGGTGTGGGTTCCTCGTTCGACGATGTGGCCGTGGTCCAGCATCACGATCAGGTCGGCGGCCAGGATGGTCGAGAGCCGGTGGGCGATGGCGATCGTGGTTCGGCCCTCCATCAGCTGGGAGATGGCGTCCTGGATGGCGCGTTCGCTGTGACTGTCGAGGGCGCTGGTAGCCTCGTCGAGGATTAGGACCCGGGGATTCTTCAGGATCGCCCGGGCCAGGGCGACGCGTTGCTTCTCCCCACCGCTGAGCCGATAACCGCGCTCGCCTCCCACGGTGTCGTAGCCGCCGGGTAGCTCCATGATCCGGTCGTGGATCGCCGCGGCCTTGCCGGCGGCGATCAGCTCCTCTTCGGTCGCGTTGGGCCTGCCCACCAAGAGGTTCTCCCTAATGGTGCTGTGGAAGATGAAGGTCTCCTGGGTCACCACCGCGATCGCCGCCCGCAAGGTGGCTTGGGTGAGGTCACGCAGATCGTGTCCGTCCAGGGTGATTCGCCCCTTGTCGACGTCGTAAAGACGGGCCATGAGGTAGGTCAGGGTGCTCTTGCCGGCTCCGCTCGGCCCCACCAGCGCCACTAGCTGGCCGGGATCGGCGCCGAAGGTGACTCCCTGGACTGCTGGGGTGATGCCCGGCTCGTAGCTGAAGGTCACGTTCTCGAAGCCGATCTGCCCCTTGATCGCAGCGGCGGGGATGGTGATGGCCCCGGGCCGGTCCGCGATCTCGATCGGGAGGTCGAGGTACTGAAAGATCCTGTCGAAGAGCGCCAGCGCACCCTGGAGCTCCACCTGGATGTTGAGCAGCTGCCCGATCGGGAAGAACAGCGCCGACTGGAAGGTGGTGAAGGAGACGAGAGTACCCACCGACACCCCGCCCTTGAGACCGGCGTGCAGCACCACGCCCGCCATCAGGTAGACCCCGGCGGGGAGGATGGCGAAGAACGTCTGGATAAACCCGAAGAACCAGCGCCCCACCATCTGCTGGCGGATCATCAGGTTGGTGAGGCGAGAGGTCTCGACCACGTATCGGTCTCGCGCCGCCGTCTCGCGCCCGTAGACCTTGGTGAGCAGGATCCCGCTCACCGAGAGCGTCTCCTCGGCGAGTGCCGAGAGGTCGGCCAGGGTCGCTTGGGTCTGGGCACTCACCCGTCGACGCACCTCGCCGACCCTAACTGTGACCAGGATGAAGATTGGCAGCACCGCGACCGACAGCACGGTCAGCTGCCAGCTGAGAAAGGCCATCCCGGCCAAGGTCGCAGCGGTCCGGGTGAGGTTGGCGACGGTGGTCGTCGCGGTGTTGGTGACCACCGAGTCCACCCCGCCCACGTCATTGGCGAGTCGGGACTGGATCTCCCCGGTCCTGGTGGCGGTGAAAAAGCGCAGTGGCAGGTTCTGGAGATGGCTGTAAAGCGCGACCCGCAGGTCCTGCATCATCCGCTGCCCCACGACGGCGTTGAGGTAGGTCTGCCAGACCCCCAAGCCGGTGCTGAGGATGGGGGTGATCACCATGATCCCGAACAAGATCACCAGCAGCTTTGGGTTGTGCTTCAGGATGGCGTCGTCGATGACCAGCTTGAGCATGTAGGGGTTGACGATCCCGAGGGCGGCGACCACCATCAGGATCCCCAGCACCCCGAGCACCTTCCAGCGGTAGGGGCGGAAGAGCTTGATGACCCGCCGTACGGTGCCCCGGGACCGGGGCGTGCGCATGGATGGGTCTATCGGCTGAGACAGGCTGCGCAGCATGCGGCCTGCACCCCTACCCCCGGTTTGATGCATTCCCATTCGGTCCGGAAAGTCCTCTGGCCCAGTCGCGGGGCGGGGATGGTCCTGGTGGCTCCGGACGCGGCGGGGCGCGAAGCCGGTCGGCAGCCGACCGACCGATCCTAGCACCGGTGCCGGTGGGGATCGGTCCCAGCCCTGGATCGGGGGCCCGCGCAGGTAAACTTGGGTGGGAATTGTCAGCCAAGGAGGCGGTGTCGATGACAGGGACCGTAGTGCGTACCCGTCCAGCCCCGGCACGGAAGACTCATCCGAAGTTCGTCTACGACTTCGAAGAGGGGAGTGCCGAAATGCGGGCGCTGCTCGGGGGCAAGGGAGCGGGCGTCGCCGAGATGACCAAGGCAGGGATGCCGGTGCCGCCTGGCTTCACGATTACGACCGAGGCCTGCAATGCCTACATGAAGGCTGGCGACAAGTTCCCCCCCGGCCTCCTGGACGAGGTCAAAGAGCACCTGAAGCAACTGGAGGCCAAGTCCGGGAAGGGGCTTGGCGACCCAGCCGAGCCGCTGCTGGTGTCGGTGCGGTCAGGCTCGGCTCTGTCCATGCCCGGGATGATGGACACCGTCCTCAACCTGGGCCTCAACCAGCAGACCCTGGAGGGGCTGGCCCAGAAGACCGGCGACCGTCGCTTCGCCCTCGACGCCTATCGCCGCTTCATCCAACTCTTCGGCCGGATCGTAAAGGGGGTGGACGGCGAGCTCTTCGAGCGGGAGCTGGAGGCGGCCAAGCGGGCCGCCAAAGTCAGCAGCGACGCCGAGCTTCCGGCCGAGGCTCTCACCGTGCTCGCGCAGAAGTACCGGGAGATCTACCGGGCGCACACCAAAGCGCCCTTCCCAGAGGACCCCTGGGAGCAGCTGACGCTGGCCATCGCCGCCGTTTTCTCGTCGTGGAACGGGCGCCGGGCGGTGGCCTACCGGGAGTACAACCACATCTCCCACACCTTGGGCACGGCGGTGAACGTCCAGGCCATGGTCTTCGGCAACATGGGTGACGACTCCGGCACCGGGGTCGCCTTCACCCGTGATCCCGCCACCGGGGAGAAGCGGCTCTTCGGCGAGTACTTGCTCAAGGCCCAGGGCGAGGACGTGGTGGCGGGAATTCGCACCCCCCAATCGATCGAGACCCTGCGCAAGTCGCTGCCCAAGGTTTACCGGAAGTTTGCTGAGATTGCGGCCAAGCTGGAGACTCACTACCGCGACGTTCAGGACATGGAGTTCACCATCGAGCGGGGCAAGCTGTACATGCTCCAGACGAGGGGCGCCAAGCGCACCGCCGCCGCTGCGGTGAAGATCGCCGTGGACATGCTCGCCGAGGGGATCCTCACCGAGGAGGAGGCGCTCTTGCGGGTGGAGCCGGAGCAGGTAGACCACCTGCTCCACCGGGCCATTGACCCCAACGCCGAGGTCAGAGTCCTCGCGACCGGTCTCGCGGCCTCGCCCGGTGCTGCCACCGGGGCCGCCGTCTTTGACGCCGACCGCGCTGAGGCGGCCGCCAAACGGGGCGAGAAGGTGATCCTGGTCAGGATCGAAACCAATCCTGACGACGTCCACGGCATGATCGCCGCTGAGGGAGTGCTGACCGCGCGAGGGGGACGGACCTCCCACGCTGCAGTCATCGCCCGAGGCATGGGCAAGCCGTGCGTCGCCGGGGCGGAGGACATCAACGTCGACCTCGTCCGACGCCGCTTCCAGGCGGGTGGAGTGACCGTCAAAGAGGGTGACGTCTTCACCCTCGACGGGTCCGACGGAAGGGTCATCGAAGGTGTCGCGGCGACGATCGAGCCGGTCGTCTCAGGCGACCTGCAGCAGCTGCTGGCGATGGCCGACAAGGTGCGCCGGCTCAAGGTCCTGGCCAATGCCGACAATCCTGCCGACGCCATCAGGGCACGCTCCTTTGGCGCTCAAGGGATCGGCCTCTGCCGCACCGAGCACATGTTCATGCAGCAAGACCGGCTGCCCCACGTGCAGAGGATGATCCTCGCCAGCGACGCCGAGGCCCGCCGCCGGGCGCTGGCCCAGTTGCTTCCCTACCAGAGGGAGGACTTCCTCGGCATCTTGGAGGCGATGCACGGTCTCCCGGTGATCATCCGGCTGATCGACCCGCCGCTCCATGAGTTCCTGCCCAACCATGACGAGCTGCTGGAGCAGGTGACGCGACTTCGAGCGCTCAAGAAGTCGCCCAAGAAATTGGTTCGTGCGGAGCAGCTGCTGGCGGCGGTCGAGCAGCTCCGGGAGCAGAACCCGATGCTGGGGCTCAGAGGCTGCCGGTTGGGGCTGTTCTTTCCCGAGATCATTGAGATGCAGGTGCGGGCGATTGCCGAGGCGGCCACCGAGCTTCGGCGGCGCCGGATCAAGGGAGTCCCCGAGATCATGGTGCCCCTGGTCGGGCATGTGGAGGAGCTCAAGCGCTCGCGCGCCATCATCGAGTCCACCTTGAAGCAGGTGGCCAAGGAGCAGGGCGTGCGACTGGAGATCAAGATCGGGACCATGATCGAGGTGCCCCGGGCGGCGCTCACCGCCGGCCAGGTGGCGGAGCAGGCTCAGTTTTTCTCCTTCGGGACCAACGACCTAACCCAGATGACCTATGGGATGTCCCGGGACGACGCCGAGGGCAAGTTCCTCAACCGCTACGTCAGCGAGGGGATCCTGCCGACTAACCCCTTCGAACACCTCGATCCCGATGGGGTGGGCAGACTGATGGCGATGGCGACGACCGAGGGTCGGAAAACCAGACCGTCGCTCGAGGTCGGCATCTGCGGGGAGCACGGTGGAGATGCTCAGTCGATAGCCGTCTGCGAGCGGCTTGGCCTCGACTACGTGTCGTGCTCCCCCTTCCGGGTTGCCGGAGCCCGGCTGGCCGCGGCGCAGGCCCGGATCCAGGCTCGGAGGGCAGCCGGCTAACGGAGTCCACTCAGAGCTTGAGCCAGGGCCCCCTCCGAAGAACGAAGAGCCCGGCCCATCAGGCGGCAGGCGAACATCCCTCGACCGAGAGAGCCACCTCCCCGAATGTCTGGCGAGGGATCCAGGCGGGCCTGCGCTCCCTTGTCTGGTATGTGGAGGTGACCGGCCTCCTGGTGGCTGGTCGGGGACATCGGAGCGGGCCCAGCTCAAATTGGATGATTCGAGAATGCGGACATCCGACATCGGCATCCTGGCGATGCGGCTTGGAGCGGGCACCATCCTGGCGGGCCCTCAACAAGGTCCACTGGAAGAACGGACTGTACGGCCCGGGCGCGTTCGAAGTTCCGCTCGCCCCAGCGCTCGCGGCCGCCGCCGTGGGGTTGGGGGGACCGGGGGCCATTTCAGTGGATCGGATCGTGGGCCGTCGCTCGCCCCATCCCGGTGACGGCGTGGGCCGGGCCGTGCTAAATGATGCTTCGGCCGTCCCCCAGGAACCTCAAATCGCTAGCGAGTCCAGGGCCTCCAGGTAGGCCTCGCTGTAGGTGGGGAAAGGTGCCACCGTGTCCCGCAACAGTTCCAGGGGGATCCTGGCCTTGATGGCCAGCGCTGCCCAGCCGATGCTCTCATCCGCGCCCGGACCCGCGATCGCGGCGCCCACCAGCACCCGCCGCGAAGCGTCCGCGACCAGGACCAACTCACCGGCGCTCACTCCTTCCGCGAAGCCCCGGGCGGTGTCGCCCAATGAGCAGGTGGCGCTCACGACCGCCAATCCCTGGTCCCGGGCCTGGTCCCTAGTCAGACCCACGGCCGCCACCGGCGGGTTGGTGTAGATCGCCCGGGGGATGGCCCGGTAGTCCGCCACTGCGTCCTCCCCTCGGAGGTTGGCGGCCACCACCTTCCCTTGGTACTTGGCGGTGTGGGTGAAAGGGGCCACGCCGGTGACATCGCCCACGCCGAAGAGGTGGCGCTGTCCGAGCGCCCGGCAGTGCTCGTCGACGTGGAGCTGGCCGGCGTCAGGCTTCAGGCCGTAGGCCTCGAGGCCGAGGCTGTGAATCCGCGGCCGGCGTCCGGCCGCCACCACCAGCACCTGGACCTCGCGCGGCTGGTCGCTCTCCCGGCAGACGCGAACCAGGCCCGTGGATGGGGAGCTCACCGACTCCACCTTGCGTCCTAGCAGCAACTCCACGCCGTCTGCTCTCAACGTCTCGGCCAGGGCGCGGCCCAACTCGGGCTCTTCAGCCGGCAAGAGCCCGGCCGCGATCTCGATCAACACGGTGCGGCAGCCGAAGCGGGCGAGTATCTGAGCCAGCTCACAGCCCACCGGGCCACCGCCCAGGACGATCGCGCTCTCAGGCAGTTCGGAAGTCGAAAGGACCCGGTCGCTCAGCCAGAAGTCGACTTGTCCCAGTCCCTCCACGGAGGGCAGGGATGGCTCCGAACCGGTCGCGATAACCAGATTGCCGGCCTCGATCTGCTCTCCGCCTACCTCGATCAGGCCCGGCTTCAGGACGTGACCCCTGCCCCGAATGGGCTCCGCACCCTGCTCTTGCAGAGTTCGGAGGTGTTGGGAGTCGTCCCGCTGCTCTGCCACACGATCCCGCCGGGCAGCCGCCCTCCGGTATTCCGCGTAGGCGGGCTCCGTCAGCGGGTGGCCGGTGGCGGCCCGCTGGAGGGCCGCCGAATGCAGCATCGCCTTGCTGGGCAGGCAGGCCACGAATGGGCACTCGCCGCCGAAGCGCAACTCCTCAACCACCGCGACCGAGAGTCCCCCGAGACCGGAGCCGCAGATGGCCTCCGCACCCGAGCCCCCGCCCAGAACCGCCACATCGAAGCGTCGCACCAACTCAGCTTACGTAAGGCCTCCCGGCCAGGCCTCCTGCGGTTCGGCGAGCCAGTTGGACCTGCTGCCGTGCCCGCCCTTCCCATCCTCGCCGGCCCCCGGCCAGCGGCAGACCTTGGTACCGGAGTGCCGCGCCGAAGCGGCTGGGCAGAAGGGGGAGTCGGGACCGGCCAGTCGGTGGCACCTGAGGCGCGGCGGCGAGGTCCAGGCCTACTGGCTCAGAGCTGCAGCGACTTGGCCACCAGGAACTCTTCCAGGCCGTATCTCCCAAACTCCCTCCCGTGCCCGGACTGTTTGACCCCACCGAACGGAGCTGACAAGTTGAAGGCGCCGCCGTTGACCTCGATGGTCCCCGCCCGCAAACGCCTGGCGAAGGCCACTGCCCGGTCCTGGTCCCCGGACCACACAGCTCCGGCGAGGCCATACCTGGTGCCGTTGGCAATCTCCAGCGCCTCGGTCTCGTCCCGGTAGGGGATCACCGAGAGCACCGGGCCGAAGATCTCCTCCTGGGCGATCGTCATCTCCGGGCGCACATCGGCGAAGACCGTCGCCGCCACGAAATAGCCGCGATCCAGCCCCTGAGGTGATTCCGCGCCGCCGGTCACCAGCCGGGCGCCCTCGGCGATACCCTGGCGGATGTAGCCACGGACCCGCTCGAGCTGAGCCTGAGAAGCCAGCGGACCCAGCCGGGTCGACTCGTCCAGAGGATCTCCCAGGCCCAGCTTCAGGGCGGTATCGACCGCGACCGCGACGGCCCGCTCCTGGTCGGCCTGGGGGACCAGGAGCCGGGTCAGGGCAGTGCAGGTTTGGCCGGCGTTGAGGAAGGCGTTGTAGACGGCGAACTTGGCCGCTTTCTCGATGTCGGCATCGGGTAGGAGGACGCTGGCCGACTTGCCGCCCAGCTCCAGGGTCAGTGGGGTCACGGTCTCCGCCGCCAGCTGGGAGATGCGCCGTCCGGCCCTAGTTGACCCGGTGAAGGAGATCAGGTCGACTAGCGGGTGTGAAACCAGACCCTCGCCAGCGGTCGATCCGGTGCCGGTGAGGACGTTCAGCACCCCCCGGGCAGGCCCACCGCATCGGCGATCTCAGCCAGCATGAAGGCGGTCAGCGGCGCCACCTCGCTGGCTTTGAGGACGACCGTGCACCCGGCGGTCAACGCCGGGGCCACCTTGGCCACCACCTGCTGCAGCGGGTAGTTCCACGGGGTTATCGCTGCCACCACGCCGGCGGGCTCGCGCACCACCAGGACGTTTCCGATCTCCTCCTGGAACTGGAAGTCACGGATCGCCCGAGTGGTGCCGGCAATGATCTGGATCGGGTTGCCGACCTGGATGGCCCTGCCGTGGCGGATCGGGGTACCCACTTCGCGAGCGATGCTGCGAGCCAGTTCCTCGGTGCGTTCCGCAATGCCGCGCGAGATCGCCTCCAGGTAGTCGGCCCGCTCAGTCGGCGGGGTCGCGGACCAGGCGGGGTAGGCGGCGGCGGCGGCCTGGACCGCCCGGTCGATGTCCAGCTCCGTGGCCTCGGCGACTTCGGCCATGACCTCGCCGGTGCCCGACTCGTGCACAGCGATGCGGATCCTGGAGGTAGCCTCTACCCACTCCCCCCCGATGTAGAGACGGTCCTGCAGCAACCGCTCCGCCGCCGACGAGGAGTTCGGCGCTGGGCTCACCGGGTCGCGGCCGCGCGGCGCTCCCACTCCACGTTTCCCACGACCTATCGATCCTAGCAATTCCCTGTTGCGCGCGTCCGATCCGGTCGGATAATGGGGCGTCCACAGTTGGGGAGAGAGCCAAGTTGCGAATCGCCAGATTTGCCGCCCCTGAGGGGCCTCGTTTCGCCGTCGCTGATCCGGACCAGCCGAGTGGGGAGAGCTTTCGGTGGCTCGATCTTGGCCTCGCCACGCCGGCCCTGCAGGCGGCGCTGCTGGGAGGCCGGGTACCTAAGGCGGGGCCCGAAATCTGGCCCGAGCTGCCGCCGCTCGCGCCGCTCGCCCCCACCCGGGTGTTCGCCATCGGGCGCAACTACCTGGCCCATGCGAACGAGAGAGGGGAGAAGGTTCCCTCAATCCCGGTGGTCTGGGTCAAGCTGAACTCGGCGGTGGTGGGGGCCGAGGCCCCGATAATCATCCCCCCCGAGCATGCCGAGGCGATCGACTACGAAGGGGAGCTGGCGGTCGTCATCGGGACCCCGGGGCGACGGATCGCAGTGGAGGAGGCCCTGGCCCACGTCGCGGGCTACACCGCCGCCAACGATGTCACCGCCCGCGACGTCCAGGACGCCATGGCCCAGTGGACGCTGCCCAAGAGCATGGCCACCTTCGCCCCGCTGGGCCCCCACCTGCTCACGGCCGACGAGATTCCCGATCCCCAGACCCTGACCATCGAGACCTGGGTGGGCGGGGAGAGGCGCCAAGAGGGGCGCACCAAGGACATGATCTTTTCGGTGGCCCAGCTCATCAACTTTCTCTCTGAATACGTCGAGCTTGAAGTGGGCGATGTGATCGAGACCGGAACCCCGGCGGGAGTCGGCTGGAGCCGCCAGCCCAAGGCGATGCTCCATCCGGGCCAGGAGGTTGGGGTTCGGATCGAGCCCATCGGCACGCTGCGCAATCCCGTCCAAGCGGAGGAGACGGCTCGGGGCGACTAGCCCAGGGTCGCACCGTGGCAGGCATGAAGAACGAACGTCAACTGGCACCCTGGCTGGTCGGAGCCACGATCGAGGCGGTCGGTCGGGTTACCGAGCGCCGTGCCAGTCGGGGACGACCCAAACAGCACCGGATGCACCGCTCGGAGCGCCGGGAGCAGCTGCTCCAGGCCTGCCTGTTGGCCTTCGCCAGGGACGGGCTGGAGCTGACCACCATGGATTCGATCGCCGCCACGGCGGGAGTCAGCAAGCCGCTGGTCTACCGCCACTTCCACAACCGCCGCGAGGCGCTGGCGGCGGTGGTGGAGCGCGAGAGCGAGCGGCTGTTGGAGCTGCTGGGAATCGAAGCCGCGGCGGGCTCACCGCCGACGTTCGAGCAGCTCACCACCACCTTTCTGCAGTTCGCCGCCGACTCGCCGGCGTCGTTTCGACTTCTGTTCCACCTGGTGGATGCGGCGGCGGGTTCGGCCAAGCGCCGGGTGGACCAACTCCGCGATCGGGTGGGCCGGGCCATGGTCGCCTCGCTGCTCTCGGAGGTCGACCCCGCGGACCTCTCGGGCGCACCTGGGCCGAGCCCTGACGCAGCCTGGTTGGCGGGGATGGTCAGCTCCATCGTCGAAGGGGTTGCCGGTGGCCTGGCCCGCGGGGAGGACCCGGCGCTCAGAGCTGGAGCACTGCGGCAGCTGCTTCGCCCGGAGGGGCTGATGGCCGCTCTGGTCGAGTTCCGCCATCCGTCCCAGCCGGTCGCCTCAGTCGGCCAGGAGCGGAGTTAGTCATCTTGTCGGACCGGCGTTCTGAGCAGCGGTGGAGCCTCGGCGACCTGGTGGGCCCGACCCGAGTGGTGGGCGCCCCGCGCTCGGGCAAGACCCAGCGGCTGGTGGATCTGGCGGCGGCCTGGCTCACTGGCGGCGGCGACCCGACCCGGCTCGTCCTGGTGGTGCGGAGCCGGACTGGCGCCGCGCTACTCCAGCGGCGAGTCGAAGCCCAGCTGCCGGGGGCCCACCCAGCCCTCCTGGTGCAGACCCACGAACGGTTGGCGCTCTCCGTCTTGGCCGCCGTCGGCAGAGAGTTGGACCCCGCCCAGACCCTGTCGCGGATCGGGGAGTGGCTGGCGATGCACGAGGCCCTCCGGCGGGCCGGGCCGTCCCTGCCGCGGCTGGGCCCACTGGTCGATGAGCCGTCGTGCACCGATGACGCGATCGCCGTGGTCTCCGCCTGCAAACGCGCTCTGGTCGGCCCGGGACTGCTGGCCCAGCGGCTTCGGGGGGCACCTGACAGCCTGGCCGAGATCGCGGTGGTGGCAGCCAGCTACCAGAGCGTGTTGGCCGACATGGGTAGCCTCGACCCCCGCGACTGGCCCAGCCTGGCCCTGGAGGCGCTCCTCGCGGACGCCACCGCGATGCGGGGATGGGCCGACCTCATGCTGGTCGACGAGGCTGAGGACCTCAGCCCCGCCCAGTGGTTCTTGATCCGAGAGCTGGGTGAGCGATTGAGCCCGCCCCGGAGGCTGGTCCTGGCGGGGCACTGGACCGAGTCCACTCCCGGTTTCCGGGGGGTCTCGAGCGAGTCCTCGAGTCGGCCGTTCGAGGAGTACTTTCCCAGCGAGCTGCGGCCCCGGGAATGGGTCTTACCCCCGGCTCTCCCCCGGTGGACTGAGGAGTTGGCGCGGACGCTGCGGCTGGATTCCCCGGGCGCGGCCGAGGTCGACACCGCTTCCCAATTGGAGACCCTCGACGAGGCCGCCTTCCGGCTGGGGCCGACGGCGAGGGTCTGGGTGGCGGCGGACGAGACCGAGGAGGCTCTGGCGGTGGCGCGTGAGATCGTTCGGGCCCGCCTCCAGGGCGAGGTTGAGTTCAGTGAGGTGGCCATCCTGGTGCGCTCGCAGAGCCGGCAGCTGGTCCCCATCCGGGCAGCCCTTGCCAGCCTCGACGTGCCATATCGGCTCGGCAGCAGCGGCGACTGGGCCGGACATCCGCTGGTGGCGGTCGCCCTCAATTGGCTGCGGGTCCTGTCCGCGCCTCGGGACGACGCGGCGCTGCTGGCGGCCCTCGCCGCCGGACCCCAGGCCGTCTCTCCGGCGGCGATCCGGGGGCTGCGCCGGGCCGCCGGCCGCCACAACCTCCCCGCTCACCAAGTTTTCTGGGACTGGGCGCAGGGGGAGGGGACCCCGCCTGGGCCAGCTGACGCGCCTGGCCCCGAGCGAGAGGAGTGGGACCAACTCCGACTCGCTGGCCAGCCCTGGCTGAACCTCGGACTAGGGGATCCCCGGGTGGCCAGACAGGAGCTGGCATGGCCCCAGCTGCGGACACTCCTTGGTGGGGTCGAGTTGGCTTCGGGGATGGCCGCTCTGGCGGTGGAGGACCTGGATATGGCGGCGGCTCTGGCGGAGCTCGCGAGAACCGCGGAGGCGGCAGCGGACGCCCATCGCCGCCTGGGTCGGGGCGATCTGACCCTAGCGGCCTGGGTGGGGCAGTTGCAGCTCGCGGTCCACCACGCTGGCGGCGAGCTTGAGCGAGCCTCCGCGGAAGAGCGCTCCGAGGTGTCGGTGATGACCATGCGCCAGGCCAAGGGCAGGAGCTGGCCCCGGGTCTTCCTCTGTGGCTGCGCCGCTGGGACCATCCCGGCGCCCGCCGAAGCCGGTGGGCTGCTGGACACGCAGGAGGTCCTCGAGCTGGTCCAGTTGGTCCCAGAGCTGGAGGACGTTCTCTCCTCCGGCGACCGTCAGCAGGATGCCGAGGCCCGGCTCTTCTTGGTCGCCCTGACCAGGGCCACCAGTGAGGTCACCTGCACCTGGGCTCGCCGCTACCAGGGGCGGGTCACTGAAAGGTCGGCCTTTCTCGGGGCCTTGATCGCCGCCGGCCGGGGTGAGGTGGCGGCGCCACGCGCGGAGCTGGTGCAAGAGCAGGACCTCGAGATCGAGCTAGCGCTGGGCTCCTCCGGGCCGGGGGGCGCCATGGAACGTGGAGTGCTGGGTCAGTCCGCCGCTGAGCTTCGCCGGGCCCTTTCTCCCTGGGACCCAGTCGCTGAAGGAGCGGCGGCTATGGCTGAGCCGCTCTCGATCAGTGCCACCTCGGTGGCCACGTGGCTGGCCTGTCCTCGCCAGTACCTGGCCGAGTTGTTGACGTCGGTCAGCGAGCCGGATGTCAGCCTGACCCTGGGGACTCAGGCCCACCGATTGCTGGAGCTGCTGTACCGACAAAGGACCGCCTGGGAAGGCCAGCCCGCCGCCTTCCGGGCGGTGGCGGACCAGCTCGTGCGCGAGCGGCTGATGCCGGAGGTCCGCGCCGAGCAGGCGGACGCGCTGAAGGTCGTCTACGTGGAGCTCTGGCTGGAGCGGCTGGTGGCCCGGTGGGAGCGCCGCATCGTCACCGCCGGCGCCGCGGAGGTGGGGGAGCCCATCGCTGAGGAGGTGGCCTTTGATCTGCTTCGGGAGGGCTGGCGGCTGCGCGGTAAGGTCGACGCCCTCTGGCGCCAGCCCAACGGCGAGGTCGAGCTGCTCGACTACAAGACCTCCCGGGCCGCGGCGACCGACGGCGTACTGCGTACCGAGGTGTTCGGCAAGCCCCCCGAGGGACCGCAGCAGTGGCAGTTACCGATCTACCAGCTCGCGGCGAGGGGCGGAGCTTTCGCGGAGCAGCTGGGCAAGGAGCTCCCCTCGCGGGCGCGCAACTGGTACGTGGGCGCCGATCCCGGTCCCAAAGGCCAGGACCCCATTCCGGCCGCCGGGTTCAGGGTCGTGGAGGGGGACCAGGAGATCGGTGGCCCCGGCACTCTGACGGAGCTCGAGCTAGATCGCATCGAGCGGGAGATCGACAGCCTGGCTCAGGCCATCCTGGCGGGCCGATTCCCCGCGCAGCCGCGCCACTCCACGCGAACCTGCCGGGACGGCCGGTCCGGGTGTCCGGTCAGCTTTTGGTGCGACGGTGAGGGTTCAGTCGGCCGGGACTTCCCGACGCCCACTCCCGAGCTTTGAACCAGCGCGACGCCTTCTTGGACCGCGCCCGCCGGGCGCTGACCGCTGCCCAATTTGACGTGGTGCAGGAGCTCGGCCGGGGGCCCGTCAAGGTCGTGGCGGCAGCCGGTAGCGGCAAGACCACCACCATGGCCTGGCTCTACGCGGCGGCTCTGGTCAGCGAACTGCCAGTGGGGCGGATCATGGCCGTGACCTTCACCGAGCGGGCTGCCGCGGAGCTGAGGCAGAAGGTCCTGGCCGTGATGGTCGAGGCCGAGATCGTGCCGCCAAATGCCACCGGGGACGCCCTCGACGGCGCCTGGATCGGCACCTTCCACCAGCTCATTCGTCGCCTGTTGGGCGAGCGCGCCTACCTGGCTGGCCTGCCTCGCGATCTCGAGCTCATGGACGAGGTCGCCGCCAGCGTGGTCATGGGGGAGGCGCTGGCGTTGGTCCGCCAGCAGGCGGCCGGTCCCGCTTCCTGGCTGCAGCAGCTGCCTCCCCAGCCGGACCCCCGGACCATTCTCGGCCTCCTGGACGGCGCCGGTCGGGCCGTCCGCCGGCTGCGCTCCACCGAGCTTGAGCCCAGCGACTGTGAGCGAGAATCGCTGGCCGCGTACTCCCGTGCCGAGGACCTTGGGGATCCTCCGGAGGAACTTGCCTGGCACCGCACGGCGCTCTTCCTGACGACCACGATCTGGCGGGAGTACGAGCGCCGCCTGGCCCAGCGCGGGGCTCTGGACTTCGATGGGCTCCTCCGCGAGGGGCTGCTGGCGCTGCGGCGCTCGCCCCGGTTACTTAGTTGGTGCCGGGCCAATTTCCAACTTGTGATCGTGGACGAGTACCAGGACACCAGTGCGCTGCAGGAGTCGCTGATCCACCAGCTGACCGGACCAGACGACCAGAGCCTCTTCATGGTGGGCGATGCCAGGCAGTCGATCTACGCGTTTCGGGACGCCAAGCCGGGGATTATGGCCGACGCAGTGGGGCGGCAGTTCGGTCTCTTTCGCAACCACCGCTCGCGAGTGACGATCCTGGCCGCGGCCGACCACGTGATCAGAGCCGATCCGAACTTCGCGGCGGACGAGCCGATGGAGGCGGCCCGGGGAGCCGAGAGCCCGCTCCCGGTCTGGGTGGCGGAGGTCGAGGACCCATCCCGCGAGGCGGAGTCGATCGCCGCCGCCCTGGACCAGATCCACCGGGACGGGATCACCTACCCCGATGGGAGCCACGAAGAGATCCTCTGGCGGGAGATGGCGGTGCTGGCCTACACCCACGGTCGCCTCGGCCCCCCGCTGGAGGAGGCTCTGCGGCGACGGAGCATCCCATTTCAGACCGCGACCGGCGGGCTCCTGGACCGACCCGAGGTCAGGGACGTGTTGGCATTCCTCAGGCTGGCCGCTGATGACCAGGACGACCTCGCCTGTCTACGGGCCCTGCAGTGCCAGGTGGGCCGGATCCCCGACCGGGCGCTGCTCTATCTCAGGCCCCGGCCGGGCCAGCGGGGGAGCTTGCTCGCGAAGAGGCTGCGCGAACACCTGGCCAGCGGGGCTCCCGGCTGGGATCGATTGTGGGCGGAGCGGGCCAGCCGGATCCTCGCGGTCGTGGGGTCGCTGCGGGAGGCCGCTCGGACCGCTCCCGCCGCCGAGTTGCTGGCGCGGGCACTGGTCGAGAGCGGCCTGCTCCAGCTCCAACAGGCGAAGGTGAAGGCCGGTGATCCGCTTGGACGACGGGCGCTGGCCTCGCTGAGGGAGTTGCAGCGGGTGGCCTGGGCCGGCGAGTCTCCCGCCCGCTGGCTCAGCCTGAGCGGGCTCCTGGCCCGGTTGGAGGTGATGCAAGAGGACGCCAAGACGGCCGAGCCGCCGGCCCAGACCGACGAGGACCTGGTGACCCTCATCACCATCCACCGGGCCAAGGGTCTGGAGTGGCGGGTGGTGGTGCTGGGCGACTGTCGCCCCTACCACCATCGGGGCCAGGATTCGGTGCTCTGGGACCGGGCGGAGCGGGCCGTCATCTGCACTCGCATTGGAGGGAATAAAACCGAGGCCTTCCGGCGCTGGGGAGCGAGTCCCGCCGCCACCGTGGAGCGGGAGGAGCGGCGGCGGCTGATCTATGTGGCCATGACTAGGGCTCGGGACCTGCTCTTGGTGACCACCACTCGGCGGGGGAAGGACGGCGAGTTCCTGGAACTGGCCGAGGCGGCGGCTGGGCCCGCTGAATGGGCGCGGGAGTGGCCCCGCTTCAGCGAGCTGGCGAGGCTCCCCTGGGCGGCCCCGGGCGGTTCCCCAAGCCAGGCTGATCGCCCGGACAGGGATGCCCCGGCGCGACGGATCTCAGTCTCGCACCTGGTCCAGCGCTGCGAGGAGATCGAGAGCATGCGGGAGGCTGCCCAGCCGACCCCCACCCAACCCACTCAGCTGAGCTTCACTGCGATCGAGCTTCTCCATAGCTGTCCGCGCCAGTTCTGGTACCAGTACCTGGCCCGTTACCCGAGCCATCAGCCGACGTCGGACGCGTTGACCGCCGAGAGGGCCGCCCGGCCGGACGCGGTGGGGCGCGAACAGGCCCTGGCGCTGGGGGTCGCCGTTCATCAGGTGCTAGAGCGGCTGCACGCCGACTTTCAGGATCGGGCCGCCACCTTCCCCGAGGCGCTGGCGGCGCTGGAGCCGGGGGCGGCCACCCTCGGACCCGAGCAGCGAGGTTTGGCCGAGGGGATGCTTCGGGAGTACCTAGCGGGGCCGACCGCCGCCCTGCCCACGGTCGCGACCGAGTTTGCCTTCAACTGGGCCGAGTGGTCCGGATCCCGATGCCCGCCGCTGGTGGGAGTGATCGACCGGATCGCTCGCCTGCCGTCCGGCGAGCTGCTGATCATCGACTACAAGACCAACGCGAGTCTCAGCGCTGCCGAACTGGCCGACTACTCAAGACAGCTTCAGCTCTATGCCGCGGCGGTAGCGGCCGGGGTCATGGGTGTTCCCCTGAGAGCTCCGGTAACCGCTCTGGCGATGCTCCGAGCGGGGGAACTCATCGGGGTGCCAAGTGGCCCGAGCGAGCGCCAGGAGGCGCTGAGCTGGGCGGCGTCCTCGGCCAGGCGGGTTGAGGTGGGTAACTACCGGTCGGTTGAGGACTTCCCTGACCGCCCCTGCGGCGAATGTCCCTTCGTCGAGCGCTGCCCGGAGCGGCGGCCGGAGGCCGCGCCACCTCTATTCGGGCAGCTTGAAGAGGCCTGACAGTCGCATCGCCAGTCCCATGTCACCCTTGAGTTTGAGCTTGCCGGTCATGAAGGCCATGGTGCCGTCCAGCCGGCCGGTGATCAGCTTCACGAAGTTCTCGTCACTGATCGTGATGGTGATGTTCGCCGAGGAGGAGGTCCCCGGGGTCACCTGACATTTGTCGTCCTTGATCTCGGCGTACCACTGGCCGCCCTGGCTTCCCGTGATATCGAACTGAAAGGTGGCGTCAAGTCCCTGGGCCTTGTCGGCCTGGAACGCGGCCGGGATCTGGTCGATGATCTCCTGCGGTGTCAGCTCGGCGTCGGTCACGCGATTCCCTCCCGGAAGTTTGGCTGATGGCTGGCCACAACGGTCGCTGGCGCCTGCAAGGCTGAACTTGCCGACGCCGAGGGACCGGATCAGGCAGCCAGTTTGGGCCAGCGGCTGGGTCGTTTTAGGTAACCGAGGTTGCCCCACATCGGGCGAGGCTCGAACCCGAACTCGCTTCGGACCGCGTCGAGCCGGGTGACGTTCGGTTTGGCCAGCATATCCAACTGCTGGGGGGTGACCAGCGGATTCGCCAGAACCCTGTCCATCACCATCGCACCCGGGCGAATCAACCTGGGGTCGAGGTGGAGCGGCTTCCGCTTGGAGATGCCGAACCACTCCTTGTCAATGACGTGGGCGATCGCCAGGGTGATCTGCTCCAGCGTGACCTGGTCGGGGCCGCCGATCTCGTAAAGATGGCAGGCACGGGCGTCCTCCTCGACCCCGGCCAGCAGGCAGTGGGCCCCGTCATCAGCATCGATCGGTTGGAAGAGGGCGGTTCCGTCGCCGGGAATGATCAGGAAGGGGGCAGGCAGCGAGATCGCCTTCGCCAACAAGCTGAAGAACCCATCGCCCTTCCCGAAGATCGTCGACGAGCGGATGATCACCCATTCCAAGGAGCTGGCGGCGACCGCCTGCTCGCCCCGCCACTTGCTGAGCAGGTAGGGGAAGTTGGGGTCCGGGTCGGCGCCGATGGCGCTGAATTGCACCAGCCTTCTCACCTGGGCCCTGGTGGCAGCGGCCACCACATTGGCGGTGCCCTGGGCGTTGACCGCCTCGAAGGTCTGCAGTCCGCGCTCGCGGATCACCGCCACCAGGTTGACCACCACGTCGGCCGACTGGAAGGCCTCCTCTAGTCCCTCCCCGCTGACCACGTCCCCGTAGGTGGGGGCCAGACCGGGCGGCAGGGTGGTCGAGCGCACTCCGCGCCCGACCACCCTGACCTCATGCCCGGCCTGCAGAAGTTGTGGTACCAGGTGAGACCCAACGAAGCCGGTGCCACCGACGACGGCTACCCGCAAGATCGGAGACCCGTTACGACCGCAGGCTCAGGCGCGCTTGGGGGGGCGGCGGCGAGACGACGACTTGCCGGCCACCGCGGCCTTGAGGGCGGTCGAGGGATAAAACCGCACCTTCTGAGAGGCGGCTACCCGAACCATCTCCTGGGTCTGGGGGTTGCGCCTCAGCCCGGCGGCGGTCTGGCGGACCTTCCAGCGACCGAACCCGGCGACCGAGACCTCACCGCCGCCCTGCAGCTCATTGCCGATGATCTGGAAGATCAGCTTGAGGGTGTCGTCGGCGAGCATAAAACTTGAGAAAAAGGGCTCCTGCTTGCCTTCGTCGTTCTCGAACTGGATGCGGGTTTGCAGGTCTTTGGCCAACTCACGGCGATTCATGGATGAGAACCTCCCTGTGGACGAACTGAGACGGTCAAGGTAATGCATGAATACTAAGGAAAACGTGGGCAGTTTCGCAGTTTCGTAGCGGAGCGTGGGGCCTTTCCCAGGCTTTTCCGAGCTTTCCACCCGGGTTGGGGAGCGGGCTTGCTTTGGCGAACAAGCGTTCGTACAATTTGGGGGAGCCAGGTGGGGCCGAGCTTCACCCCGGCCCAGTCCAAAACTTCACACGGGCGGTTTTCCAGTGTCCTCAGAACTGGCCTGGCGGGAGCAGGGGAGGCCGGCCAAACCGGCATCTGGGGCCTTGGAGTTGGCCCTGTCCTCGCTCAACAGTCGTTATGGCCCGGGGGCGGTTCACGCTGGAGCTCCACCTCTACTCCAGGGGCTGGCGACCGGAGTGAGCTCCCTGGACGGCATCACCGGCTGCCAGGGCCTGCCTCAGGGCCGGATCAGCCGGTTGGCCGGAGGACCGTCATCGGGGGCGTTCGATCTCGGTTTGGCCTTGGCGGCGGAGGTGTCCCGGTCCGCCGCGGTCGCCATTGTCGACTTCACCCTGGGCGTGAATCCCGGGAATGTCGAGGCCTATGGGGGCGAGTTGGACAACTGCTGGCTGGTCAGACCAAGGCGCCCTGAAGAGGGATGGGCGGCCGCCCGGACGCTGGCCAAGGCGGGAGTGGCCCTGTGCCTTTTGGTGGCTGAGGACTGGTCTCGCTTCACCCCTGGCGCTGGCCCGGCAGCCTTGTTGACGGCGCTCTCCGAGGGAGCCTGCGCGGGTCTGGTGCTGGGGGGGCGGCTGATCCCAGCTGCTCTCAAAGAGAGGATCTGCCTGGAGTTGGAGTGCTGGCGGCTGGATTGGGCTTTGGCCCATGGGGATGTCTGTGGGCTCCGGCTGGGGGCGCAGGTCATTCGCAGTCACCTGGGAGCGCCCGGGGCCAGTTGCCGACTGCAGCTCAACTTCCCTAGGCCCTATCAGCTACGGGGCGGCCTGGAGGGTTTGGTGGAGGTGATCGAAGGTGAGGAGTTGGAGTCGGAGCTGCTCCAGGTGGTGGGTGGGAGCGGCCGGTGAGCCAGCCGAACAACCGGGTACGCCTCGCCTGTCTCACCTTCCCTAACCTCGCCTTGGTGCTGGCCTTACGCGTCCATCCCGAACTCAGTGGAGAGCCGGTGCTGGTGGGCGGCCAGGGTCCAGCGGGCAGGCAGGTGGTGGTGGCGGCCTCGCCTTCAGCTTGGGCACAGGGGGTTCGGCCCGGCCAGGATTGGCGTCGGGCCGAGGTCCTCTGCCCCTTGGCGGTAAAGCTGACAGCCGACCCAGCCGCTGTGGCCGAACTGCGGCGGAATGCCCGGCTGGCCCTGGCTAGCTGCAGTCCCTTGGTGGAGTGGGGCGATGACGCCAGCGCCTATGTTGATCTGGCGGGAAGCGACCCCCTCAGGTCGGAGGAGGGATCCCGGGCAGGTCATTGTGGCCGATCCCTTCAGGAGGCTTTGGGGGTCACTCCCAGCGTGGGCGTGGGGCCGTCCCGCTTTTCGGCCTGGGCGGCGGCGCAGCTGGCAGCCCCGGGCCGGGTGCATCTGGTGCCGGAGGGGAAGGCCGCGGAATTCCTGGCCACCTGGCCAGTAACCGCGCTGCCGATTCCGCCGGCGGTGGCGGAGCGGCTCATTCAGTTCGGTCTGCGCACCTGTGGCGACTGCGCCTCCATCACCATGGTGGACCTGCAGCGGCAGTTCGGACCGGACGGGATTCTTCTCCACCGTCTCTGCCGGGGCCTGGACTCAGCCCGGATCGATCCCTGGCGGGAGCCGCCCCCCTGTGGAGTCCGCCGAGTCCTGGCGGGGGGAGTGGAGGACTCGGAGTCGCTTCGCTTCGGCGCTGCTGAACTGGCCCGAGGTTTGGCCCAGGAACTGTCCCGGCAGGGGCGAGCGGCGGGACGGATCCGGCTCGTCCTGCGCGGAGAGGGTGAACCCAAGCAGCCGGCCCAGACGGACCGACAGGTCTGGTGGGGCGAGGTTGCGCCACCCACCCCCATGGCCACTGCCGATGAGTTGATGAGACCGCTGCTCAGCCTCTTCGGCCGCGCCCGTCCCCTGACCCCGGTCACGGTGGTGGAGCTGGAGGCCTTCGACCTAGTCGCTCCCCCGGTGAGCCAGGTTGGCCTTTGGCAGGGGCGGGCGGTTGATCGGGAGGTGGTCCAGCGGGCGGTGGACCGGCTCCACGACCGGTTCGGCCGCGGCCTGGTCTGGCGGGTTGAGGTGCGGCCGGGACATCCCGGGGACGTCCCCGAGGAGCGGTTCGTCTGGAGCTCTAGATGAGCTCGATCGAGGTTCGCACGGGAGGCTCCCCGGAGGGCCCCCTTGCGGTGGATACCGGTCAGGGCTGGGTCGAGGTGGCGGAGGTAGTGGAGCGGTGGCGGATCGAGGTCGGATGGTGGCGGGTTGAGCCGGAGCGCCCGGTGCAGCGTGGCTGCTGGCGGGTGCTGCTCAAAGATGGCAGCTGCCTGGACCTGCGCTTGGACCTGGCTTCCCGACGCTGGGCCTTGGAGCGGAGTTGGGGCTGAAGGAGAGCGGCATCTGGTAGCGTGCCCTCATGCCCGACGGCCCGGCCACGCCGGCTACGCGTCCCCCCCAGAGCCCCTCACCGGGTGGGCGGCCGCCCATGAACTGGCGCTCACTGCGCAGCTGGATGCCGCTCATCGTGATCCTGGTCCTCAATGTCCTGATCGTCAATGTCTTCCTGGCGCCGGCCGCCCCCAAGACCATCACCATTCCCTACAACGTCTTCGTGGCCGACGTGACCAACACCGACGTCGCCAGCATCACCACCAGTTCCGGCACGATCCAGGGCACTTTCCGGCACCCCACCGGCGCCTCGGCCACGGCCAAGACCAAGGCCAAGTACTTCACGACGCAGCTGCCCAGCTTCGCGGGCGGAGGTCTGGAGGCCCTGCTCGAGAAGCACCACGTGACCGTGAACGCCAAGCCTACCCTCACCCCCTTCTGGGAGGAGTTGCTACTCAGCTTTGGGCCGACCCTGCTGATCGTGGTCGGCTTCATCTATCTGATGCGTCGCGCCGCCGCCTCGGCCGGGGGTGGTCTCTTCAGCATGGGCCGGACCCAGGCCCGTCTCTACGACGCTGAACGACCGGCGACGACCTTTGCCGACGTGGCCGGCATCGAGGAGGCGGAGGAGGAACTGGAGGAGATCGTAGATTTCCTGCGCCAACCGGCCAAGTACCAGCGGCTGGGCGGGACCGTCCCCAAGGGGGTCTTGCTGGTGGGGCTGCCCGGTACCGGAAAGACCCTACTGGCCAGGGCGGTGGCGGGTGAGGCCAAGGTTCCCTTCTTCAGCCTCTCAGCCTCGGAGTTCATCGAGATGATCGTGGGCGTGGGCGCCTCACGGGTGCGGGACCTGTTTGCCAAGGCCCGCGCCGCGGCCCCGGCGATCATCTTCATCGACGAACTGGACGCCATCGGACGGAGCCGCGGAGTTGGGGCCAGCTTCGGGGGCCACGATGAGCGAGAGCAGACCCTCAACCAGATCCTCACCGAGATGGACGGCTTCGATTCCCGCGAGGGCGTGATCGTGCTGGCGGCCACCAATCGCGCCGATGTCCTGGACCCTGCCCTCCTTCGGCCCGGGCGCTTCGATCGCCGGGTCATGGTCCAGCCTCCGGACCGGGTCGGCCGTGCCGCCATCCTCAAGATCCACACCCGGGACGTTCCGCTCGCGGAGGACGTCGACCTGAATAACCTCGCCTCCCAGACCCCCGGTCTGGTGGGAGCGGAGCTGCGCAATCTCGTCAACGAGGCGGCCCTGCTGGCGGCCCGCAGGGACCGCAAGGCGGTGACCCAGGCGGACTTCACCGACGCCCTGGAGAAGGTCCTCCTGGGGGCGGCCAGGAGAATCGTTCTGTCGGAGGATGATCGGCGCCGGACCGCTTGCCACGAGAGCGGCCATGCGCTCCTGGGCCTACTCATTCCCGAAGCGGACCCGGTCCGGAGGGTCTCGATCGTGCCTCGCGGTCGGGCCTTAGGGGTCACCGTACAGTCCCCGGTTGACGACCGCCAGAATTATCCGGAGACATATCTGAGGGCCCGAATCGTCGGGGCCCTCGGGGGCCGGGCTGCCGAAAAGCTGGTCTATGACGTGGTCACCACCGGCGCGGAGAATGACCTCCACCAGGTGACCATGATCGCCCGGCAGATGGTGGTCAACTGGGGGATGAGCCCCCTGGTGGGGCCCCTCAATCTGGCCGAGGAAACTGAGAATCAGGCGCTGGTGATGACCCAGCGGTCCTACAGCGAGGCGACCGCCCAGGTGATCGATTCGGAAGTCAAGCGGATCGTTGAGGAGTGTCTCATCGAGGCACGCGACCTGCTCAGCCGGAACCGAGACAAGCTCGAGGCCCTGACCCTGGCTCTCCTGCGCGACGAGTCACTTGACGAGGACGAGATTCTGAAGGTCACCGGGCTTCCGCCCAAGCCCGGCTCGAAGGTGGTCCCGCCGGCGGCCGCCCCGAGCGCAGACGGCGCTCCGCCGGCGGTGCCTGAGGCGGTCCTACCGGCCCGCTGACGGCATCCGGAGGCGCGGCGGGAGGGGAACCCAGGCGGGGAAAGACGCCGGTCTTGGCCGTGGTCGCCATCCTGCTGTTGGCCTTCAACCTGCGCCTGGCGGTCTCCAGCGTCCCGCCCATCCTCGCGGACCTCGGTCTCGGGCAAACCGGGCAGTCGCTCCTGGTGACTACCCCGGTTCTCTGCTTCGGGCTGGCCGCGCTGGCTGCCCCCTGGCTGCGCCGCCGGCTCGGGCAGGAGCAGCTGCTGCTGGCGGTGCTCGCTGCCCTCGCGTTGGGGCTTGTGATCCGCGCCGTCTGGCCAGAGTGGGGCCTCTTCCCCGGCACGCTCGTCGCCGCGCTAGCGGTCGCCCTTATGAATGTCGTGGTGCCGGCGGTGGTGCGGGGAAAATTCGCGGGCCACGCCGCCGCCATGACCTCCGCCTACACCGTCTCCCTCAGCGTCGGCGCCGGCCTGGCCGCGGGGTTGACGGTCCCGATCCTTCATGACACCGGATCGGTGAATCTCGCCCTTGGGGTGTGGGCGTTGCCGGCGGGCTTGGCCTTCGTCGTCTGGTTGACCCAGATCTCCAACGGGTGGCTCACTCCAACCCAGCCAATGACCGCGAGCGGCACGCCGACCAAGCCAATGATTTCGGTCTGGTCCAGCCCGGTCGCCTGGCGGGTGACCGCGTTCTTCGGGCTGCAATCTCTCGTCTACTACGCCATCTTGTCATGGCTCCCCTCCATCTATCGAGCAAAGGGGGACAGCCCAGCCTCCGCCGGTCTCTTGCTGGCCGTCCTCGCCACCATCGGGATCGTTGGCAACTTGGCAGGGCCGGCCCTGGCCTCCCGCACCAGCGACCAGCGGGCGGCAGTGATCGTGAGCATCCTGATCACCGCGGTGGGGGTGCTCGGAGTGCTGCTGGGCCCCCTCAGCACCGCCGTGCTCTGGGTGTGCATTTTGGGCATAGGCACCGGCGCCACCTTCCCGGTGACGCTGCTCTTGGTGGTGGTGCGGTCACCGGACGCCGCCACCGCAGTGCGGCTCTCCGCGATGGCCCAGGGCACCGGCTACGTGATCGCGGCCATCGGACCGCTGGCGCTCGGCCTGGTGCGGTCGATCTCCGGTAGTTGGACGATTCCACTGCTGCTGGTGCTGGGGGTCTTAGCCTTGGAGATCCCGGCGGGGCTGGGTGCCGCTCGGACCCGCTTGGTGGGAGCGGACGCACCCAGTACTGGGCCCGGCCCGGCCCGGCCCGCTTAGAACCAGATCCTCATCGGGATCCTCAGCTCAAGATCGAGCTCATCATCCTGGGACGGCACCCAGCGGGCCGTTCCCGCCGCTAGCCGCCTCGCCGTCCACAGGCAGGCGTAGGCGTCCAGGGAGTCTCCGCTCGAGGGCCGTCCTGGGTCGAGCTGCTCCAGGGCGGGGAACTCCGCCATCAGGAGGCGCCACCTGGTGGAGCGTCCTTCAGGGGTGTGCTTGGAGGCAGAGAGAGCCTCCCCGCCAGCTAGCTCTTGGAAGGTCAGTTCGGGATGGCCCTCATAGAGGTTCTGGGCTCCGCCGTGCCGGAGCAGTTCGTCGACCTCCAGCACCTTCGACTGGATTCCGAACGCCTGGCGGGAGCATCCCTTGCCTTCGAGCCGGCGCCGGATGTTCTGGGCCTGCTGGTAGTTGGTGGCGGCCAGCATCGGGCGCAGCGGAGCTGGGAACACGCTGGTACGGCGGGGCCAGCCCAGGAGCCGGCGCGCCTCCACGTCACAGGCGCGGGACCCGCGCGACGGCAGCCCGATGGGGATGTCGAGCACGGCGGCCACCACCGAGCTGCGCCTGGTGACCGCTCCCAGGTGGTTGGTGTCCCACCGCTCCAGGGCGGTGGTGTGATCGGTGAACTCCAGGGCCACCATCCAGCCGCCCGGGCAGCCATCGGCGCCGATCAGCCGGAGAGCGGCGACCATCTCGGAATCGTAGACCTGGGGCGGTGGTTTGCCATAGGCGAACATCAGTTCGTATGATGGCAAGGTGACTCAAGTGGCCTTTTCCGAACTCTGGGCTCGCTCCTATTTTTCCTTTTTGGAGGGCGCCAGTGCCCCCGAGGCGATGGCCGCCCGGGCCGCCGAACTTGGTATGACCACCTTGGGCTTGGTGGACCGTGGCGGTCTCTACGGGGCGGTGCGGCTGGTCCAGGCTGCCGAACGTTCTGGGATGGCGGCCCTGGTGGGGGCGGAGTTGGACCTGGAGGGTGGGGGCAGGCTGGTCCTGTTGGCCACGGACCGGCCCTCCTACCAGCAACTCTGCCGGGCGGTGAGCCGAGCGCAGCTGGCGGGGGCGAAGGGGGCCCACAAGCTTCACCTGGTGGGGTTGGAGTCGGCCCTGGCCGACGCGGTGGGGGAGGCCGGCGGGGGGCGGGACGCCGTCCTGCCCCCCGCGCTGGAGCGGCGGCGGAGTCGGCAGGATGGCCTCAGAGCGGCCGCCGACAGCTGGGTTGCCCCGGAACAGGTGGGCCGCTGCACGGTGATGGTGGGAGGGCCTCACAGCCCGGTCAGCCTGGCCTTGCTCCGCGGGGACCGTGGGGCGGCTGACCGGGCGGCCCTAGCTCTCCGCGATGCCTTCCCTAGCGGCCAGGTCTACCTTGCCCTGCTCCACCATCTCCACCCCGGCGACAGCTGGCTGGCGGCGGAGACCGCAGCCTGCGCAAAGCGGACTGGGGTGGGCCTTGTGGTCTCGGGCGCCCCTCGCTACGCGACCGCTACCGAGGCAGCTTTGCTGGACGTGCTCGCCGCCATCCGCCACAACTGCACTCTGGAGGAGGCGGCGGAGCGGGGGCGGCTGCTGCCCAACCACCAGTACTGGATGCGGGATGGAGAGCAGCTCTTGGAGCTGCTGCCGTATCCGGCGGCCTTTCAAGCCACCGCGGAGCTGGCCGCTCGGGCCGAGCTCAAGCTGGATTTCCGCCACAGCCGCTTTCCGGGTTTCACGGCGCCGCCGGGACTGAGCCCCGATCAGTACCTAGAGCAACTCTGCCGCCGGGGATTGCCGGGCAGGTACCCGCCCCAGAGCCCCGAAGTGGAGGCGCGGCTGCTCCATGAGTTGCGAGTTATCGCCAAGTGCAAGCTGGCGGAGTTTTTCCTCATCGTCTGGGAGCTGATGGACTTCGCTAGGCGGGAGGGGATTCCGGCTCAGGGAAGGGGGTCCGCCGCCGACAGCCTGGTGGCCTACCTGCTGGGCATAACCAGGGTCGACCCAATCGCCCACCATCTGCTCTTTGAGCGCTTTCTGCACGAGGAGATGCAGGGCACCCCTGACATCGACATCGACATCTCAAGCGCCCACCGGGAACGGCTGATCCGTCACGTCTACGACACCTATGGCCAGGATCGGACCGGCATGGTATGCACGGTCATCACCTTCCAAGCCCGCCTGGCGATCCGCCAGGTGGGGGCCGCCTTCGGCCTGCCGCAGCCGGTGGTGGAAAAGCTCAGCCGCTCCGTGGACCGCTGGTACGGGAAGGGCGAGCAGGCCCTGGTAGCCCAGCTGCTGGAATCGGGCGGCGAGCACCCAGAACAGGTCCTCACCGCGCTGGCCTGGCGGCAGTTCGCCAGGCTGGTGGAGGCGGTGGTCGGGGTGCCGCGCCATCTCTCCATCCATGTCGGCGGCATGCTGGTGACCGGTGAGCCGCTCTGGGATATCGCCCCTTTGGAGCGGGCCTCAATGCCGGGCCGGGTGGTGGTCCAGTTCGACAAGGACGACGTCGAGGACCTGGGGCTGATCAAGATCGACCTGCTGGGATTGCGCACCCTTTCAGTGGTGGCCGAGACGCTCCAGGAGCTGGAGGACGCTACCGGTGAGCGCCCTGACCTGGAAGCGCTGGACCTGGCCGACCCCGAGGTCTACGCGATGTGTGGGAGGGCCGACACCATCGGGGTCTTCCAGATCGAGTCGAGGGCCCAACAGCAGACCCTGCCGCGCACCAATCCGAGGGAGTTCAACGACCTGGTGGTCGAGGTGGCGATCATTCGGCCCGGCCCCATCCAGGGCAAGGCGGTCCACCCCTACCTGCGCCGCCGCCAGGGCCGTGAACCGGTGACCTACCTCCATCCATTGCTGGAGCCGATCCTTCGTGACACCCTAGGAGTGATCCTCTATCAGGAGCAGATCCTGGAGATCGCCATGCAGCTGGCGGGCTTCAGCGCCGGGGAGGCCGATCGCTTCCGCCGGGCCATGAACCGCCACCGCTCGAGGGTGGAGATGACCTCCTTGGAGCAGGGATTCTTGGATGGCTGCGCTCGCCACCAGGTTTCAAAGGAGGTCGCCGCCGAGCTCTTCGAGGCGGTTCGAGGTTTCGCCGAGTTCGGCTTCTGCCGCAGCCATGCCGCAGCTTTCGCCCGCACCGCGTACGAGACCGCCTGGCTTCGGCTCTACCACCACCCCGCCTACCTGGTGGGCCTGCTCAACCATCAACCCATGGGTTTCTACCACCCCTCGGTGCTGGTGGAGGACGCCAAACGGCGTGGAGTCAAGGTGCTCTCCGTGGACGTCAACCTCAGCCGGGGTCGCTGTCATCTGGAGGAGCTCTTGGGCGTGCCGGCAGCCCCGCGCCAGTTCGGAGTCCGCCTCGGCTTCAACTACGTCAGAGAGTTGGGCGAGAACCTCAGGGAGCGCTTGGACCAAGAGCGCGAGCTGGGACCGTACCGATCCCCGGAGGACTTCTGGCGCCGTACCGAGCTGCCCCGGCCCGCCCTGGACTCCTTGGTCATGGTGGGGGCCTTGGACAGCTTCGGTGAGTCCCGCCGCAAGCTGCTCTGGCGCCTCAAGGCGGTGGAGGAGGCACTGACGGGAAGCCGTCCTCTTCGATCAGCTTCCGCGAAAGGGCAGGATGATCGAGCCGTCATCCCCGACGCCGAGGAGGCCGCTGACTCCCCGGCGGCCCAGCCCCGGCAAGGGCAGTTGCTCGACCTGCCGGCGGAACCGCCCCAGCTGGCCGAGCTGACGGCGATGGAGCGGGCCGCGGCCGATTACCGGATCATGGGGCTGACCACCGGCGCGCATCTGGTCTCCTTCCTGCGGCCTCAGATGGATGGGCTGGGAGCGATTCCACTGGCTGAGGTGAGGAAGGCCGGCCGCGGCACTAGGGTGCTGACCGCGGGGCTGGTGATTACCCGCCAGGCGCCCCACTCGGCCCACGGGATGCGGTTCTTCACAGTGGTCGACGAGACCGCGCAGCTGGACCTGGTACTCCGACCCCAGGTGTACCTGGCCCATCGGGCTTGGGCCAACCATGAGCCGGTTATTTGCGCCGAGGGAGTGCTGCAGGTGGCGGACGGGGTCATGAGCCTATTGGTCGAGAGATTGGTGCAGCTGCCAGGCGCCTCCCTGACGGCTAAGGAGCCTAGCCCAACCGACTCGTTGTTCCCGGCCCCCTCTGCCCACGATTACCACTGAGCTCGGCCGCGGGCTGGGCCGGGCGGCCGGGGGCGGCTGGTTGGTCCGCGGCAGCTCCGTCCGCCCCCAGACCCAGCCGGGGGCGCAGCCGCTCCAGCTGCCTCATGGTGGCCTCCAGATCATCGGAACTGAACGCCGACCGCGTGCGCCGTTGAAGCGCCACCGTGAATCTCTCGAATCCGGGTAGCTCCAGCGGCAGCACCATGATCGACGCCAACTCGACGTTGGTCCGGGCCTGAGGCCGGCTGGAGGGTGGCTCGGTCCAGAGCACCGGCAGTCCGCCATAGCTGGCGCGCTCGGCCAGCGACCTCAGCAGCTCAGTGGCCTCTGCCGAGGGCCGGCCCCAGAACGCCACCTCACGGCCGTTCTGGTCCAGCAGGGCGGTGAGCTGGGCCCCGCTGACCTTTCCCAAATGGGCGAGGAAGTGGTCGATGCCGATGGCCAGCTGCGAGGGGCGGCGGTGTCGGCGGGCCAGCTGCCAGTTGAGGGCGCCATTCACGCCCATCCCGAGGACCGCTGCCAGAAGGCCGTCCAGCACGAGCGGAAGTGGGGTCCCCACCAGCCCCAGGAACACGATCAGCTGGGCCCCGCCGGCGGTCAGCGTGGAGGAAACGTAGCGCCGCATCAGGGGATAGCGCTCCCGGCGCAGGTCGGCAAAGGTAAGCCTCAGATTCCAGCTGAAGTTCCAGAGGACCGACAAGACGAAGGCGACCGCCCAGGCGGCCAGCGCCGGCCAGCCCAGGACGGTCCCGCCCAGCTCCAAGATGGCGAGGAGCAGCGCCAACCCGCTGATCCCCACTGCGGAGAACTTCCAGATTCGGGCGCTGCCCGGGACGTCGTAGATCAGCGACCAGATGTGGCGGAGGAACAGCAAGCCCTGAGTGGTGCTGGCCTTGCTCTCGCCAGCGGTTCGAGACTGGAACTGGAGCGGTACGTCGGCGACTTTGAGATGAGGTGAGCAGACCAGGAGCTCGAGCAGGATCTTGAAGCCGACGGGACGAAACTCAACTCCGCTCAGCAGCGAGGAGCGGCACAGAAAGAACCCGGCCAGAGGATCGGAGCTGGCCCTCGCCTCGATGAAGACGGCGCGTACCAGCAGGCTGGCCGCTCTCGAGACGAACTGTCGAAATCCGCCCGCCAGCCCAGCCCGGCTTCCCCCCGGCAAGTAGCGGCTGGCGACCACCAGGTCGGCGCCCTCACGCTCAGCCGCGAGCATGGCGAGGATCGTCTCGGGAGGGTGCTGGAGGTCCGCATCCATGACGCCCACCAAGCGACCCCGCGCCTCGTGAAGCCCGAGCACCACCGCCGTGCTGAGGCCGCCCTCGCGCAGCTCGAGAGCTCGGTGGACGACCCGGACTCGGGGGTCGAGGATAGCCTCGCGGGCCAGGATCTGGGCGGTCTGGTCGTCGCTGTCGTCGACGAATACCAGTTCGAAATCGACAGCGTTGAGGGCGTCCCGCAGTCCTGCCAGCAAGGGCTCGATGTTGTCGGCCTCGTTGCGCGTCGGGAGCACCACCGAGAGCTCCGGCAGCGCCGCCCCGACACTGGCGCGGAGCTCGGACATTGGCCGCAGTCTAGCCCCGATTGACCTTCCGCTCAGCCACCGTTACAGAATCGTCAGGCCCACTGCCACCGCCTGTCGAAATCGCAACGAAGCCCTCTCGCAGCCGGGCGGGGTCGATTCGGCCCTCGGCCAGCACTTGTCCCCGGTAGAGGACGACCGGGACCCGGTCGGTAAACTGGCGCAAGAGGGCGGGATCCTCGTCGACATCGAACTCGGAGATGCCCAGCCCCTGAGCGGCAGCCAGGTCCGCCAAAGACGAGCGGGCCAACTCGCAGAGGTGGCAGTTGCGCCGGGTGAGCAGCTGCAGCCGTTCAACCTTCAAAGACGCCCCAGCCTTCCATGCGGGCGCGGTAGCACCGATTCCAGTTCCAGAAGGCCGCCCAGGCGGCTAGCCAGAAGGCCAGCTCGATGGCGACCCCGGCCAAGGTCGAGCCGGCCAACCGGTTGCCGCGGAGCGCCAGGGCTGAGTAGACGAGGACCCGCGCAAGCACGACTCCAACCAGCCCGGTCATCACCACGAAGGCGACCCGCACGGCGCGGCGCTCGGAGCGCAGGGCCCCTCGCAAGTTCCCGGCGGTGGCGCTTTCGTCGGTGCCCAAGCTCACCGGGGGCTCCGGCCGCGCGGAGCCCATCCGCATCGCTCCCCAGGTGGCCAGCACACCGGCCAGCGCGACCGGGACCAGCGCCTGCCAGGGAGCACCCAGCCGAAGAAAGTTCTGCCATCCGCTGAGCCGCTGGCCGGCCTGATAGGCAGCGGTGAAATGGCTCTGAAGCGCAAACGAGGTCGCCGCCACCGCCAGCCCCAGCAGAAGGCTGGCTCCCGCCACGGCGCTAGGTAACGGATGGCGGCGAACGGTGGCCACCATCTGGTGGCAACAGCGCCTTACCGCCCCGGCCAGCCGATCCGGGATCGGCCAGCGCCGGGGAGATTCCTCAGCCACGAGGCCAGTTGCCGGCCAGCATTCCCAGGTAGCGCGCGGTCGAGCGCAGGACCGCCGCCCGGGCGTCGACCGGGATGACGTCATCGGGCCACGCACCGTAGATCCGGTCGAACGAGAGTGTGGCGATCCGGTTGGCGATCGACAGCACGTCGGCCGTCGGCAGCGGGATGCGATTCGGGTAGCTGTACTGGAAGCTGACCCAGCGACGGTCGGCGGCGACCGCGATGGTGTCGCCCGTGAGCAGGGCCCCACCTCCGTCCGCGCCGCCGGCCCAGTGAAGCACCGTCGACCCCTGGAAATGTCCGCCGAGGCGCAGCACCCGCAGGCCGGGCAGGGGCTCCGCCTCATCGCCGTCAAAATGGACTACGGCGCGGCTGGGGCGAGGCAGGAACTCTCGGTCGCGGCTGCTGAGGTAGATCGGGGCTCCCCCGAAGGCCTCGCTCCACTCAACGCAGGTCGCGTAGAAGTGAGGATGGCTGATGGCGATGGCCGAGAGGCCGCCCAGCTCAGTCACGGCGGCCGTCGTGGCAGGGTCCAGGTAGCTGAGGCAGTCCCAGAGGAGGTTGCCTTCCGGCGTCCGCACCAAGAGGGCCCGCTGGCCGATGCCGAACGCCGGCCGAGTGGTGAGCTGGAAGAGCTCGGGCTCCAGCTCGGCCACGTCGTTTCGATAGCTTCCCTGCATCTCGGCGAGGGTGGTCCAACGCTGTCCCGCCCGGCCCACGAACTGGCGCTCGTCTTCGCAGATCGCGCAGTTGCCGGGAGGAGCAGGAGCGGGCGCTTGCTGCACCCCGCAGGTCTGGCAGATATAGGCGGGCATCGCGCTCTTGATTCTGGACGGTTGGGCGTTCTGCGCGGCAGCCTAGAATCAAGTGGATGGGTGCGACGCTTGTCGGGCGGATCCCTTCGCCCGAGCCGACCACCTCGCCGACGGTGCGGGTCGCCACCTACAACATCCTGTTGGGGGGCGGTGGTCGGTGGTCCGAGATCACCCAGCTCCTGCAGGCGATCGATGCCGACGTGGTCGCGCTCCAGGAGGCAGAGGATCGCGCTGCGGTGGAGCGGGTCGGTGAGCAACTCGGGTATCAAGTCCTCTTCGGGATGGCTCCGACCCCCCGCCACCAGGCGGTGCTGTCGCGGCTGCCGGTCACCTCTTGGACGAACCATCGGGATCCCGCGATCTTCCTTAGGAACTCGCTGGAGGTCTGGGTGGAACCGCCCCCCAAGAGCCAGCTCACCCAACTCTGCCTGCACACCGTCCATCTGACCGCGGCCTTCCACCGCCGCGGGCGGGCAGAACCGGAGCGGGTGCGGGAGTTGGCGGCGGTCAGGGCGCACGCCGCCCGCCATCCCGAGGCGGCCCACCTGGTCCTCGGCGATTTCAACGCCGTTGCCCCGGGTGACCGGGTCCGGGCCACCGACTTTTTCGCCCAGATCAACCAGTGGCGCCGGAGCGGCGTGCTGCAGGAGGCGGGCGCCCTGGGTCCGGTCCCGCCTGGGCTGGCCCACCTGCACTGGTGGCAGGATGCGGAGACTCGGGACTCGATCGTGGAGGAACTGCCGGAGGCGGTGCGCAGCGGGCTGCCCCGACTGCCCTGGCTGGTTCACCCGCTGCTGGAGCTACTGCCGCGGGGCGATGCAACCGACGCGGTCCTGGGCGCGCTCCTGCCGCGGGCCGCGGTCCGGAGCATGGTCCAGGCGGGGTACACCGACTGCCTGCGCACCCTCCACCCCAGGGCCGGCGGCTTCACCTGCCCCTCCTATCAGCCAGCAGTCCGGATCGACTACATCTTCGCCACCAAGGGGTTAGCCCAGCGGCTGACCCGGTGCGAGGTGGTGGGCCGATCGGGAGAGTTAGTGGCGGTGGCGCGACGGGCCAGCGATCACTTCCCGTTGATGGCGGAGTTCGATCTGGGCGCGCTCGGATCCTGACCCCGCGGAGCAGCCGGTGAGAGGGGGCCGCCGTGGGAGGTCAGGTGAGCGTGGCTGAGCGGCCGCTCGGGGGGCCCGCCGACCCCGGGCGGAGCTGGCTCCCGACGCTAACGCTGCTGTTGGTGACGGCGGTCTTCGGTTGGACCTTCGTCGTGGTCAAGGACGTGCTGGCGGAGTACCCGGTGCTGCCTTACCTCGGGCTGCGGTTCGGGGTTGCGGTGCTGGCCCTGGTCCTACTGCTGCGCCGCTGGCCAACTCGCGCGGATTGGAAGCTGGGATTGCCGGTGGGTGCTGTCGTAGCCCTGGGCTACCTTTTTCAAACCGAGGGGATGGTGACGATCAGGCCGGGAATCGCGGGGCTGCTCACCGGTCTCTTCGTGGTCTTTACTCCGCTCTTGGACCGGCTTTTCTTCAGGACCCACCTTCGGGTCAAGACGGTGGTCAGCGTCCTCGCGGCGCTGGGCGGCACCGCCATGCTCGCCGGCGCCGGCCGTGGTTTCTCACTGGGCGACCTGCTGGTCGTGCTGGCGGCGCTGGCCTTCTCCGGCCAGATCGTTCTGCTCAGCCACAGCCGCGGTTCGGCAGGACAGCTCGGCCTGGTGCAAATGATGGTGTGTGCCGCCACCTTCCTCGCCCTCGGGACGACGGGCGGGGTGCCTTATCCAGCGATCTCGGGCCCGGTCGCCTTCGCCGTGCTCGTGACCGGGGTGGTGGCCAGTGGGCTGGCGGTGGTGGCCCAGACCTGGGCTCAGCAGAAGATGTCCGCCAGCCGGGCGGGGCTGGTGCTGGCCGCCGAGCCGGCCCTGGCACTGCTATTCGCGGTAGTGCTGGTGGGCGAGAGGCTGGACTTGCTCCAGCTTCTGGGAGCACTGGTGCTGATGGTGGCGATCGTCGGCCACGAAATCGCCTTCACCGGAGGCGCAGCGTAGATCGGTCCGAGAGACCGGGCGGGCTTTCCGGCCGCCCATATACTCGGGCCATGGTCAGGTCAAGCGGGCAGCCTTCGATCCCCAGGGTCGCCTACGCGCTGCTGGGCGGCTCGGGGACCGGCACTCAGGGCTCTCCCGAGCTGGACAGCTCGGTGCGGAAGCTGAGCCGTGAGGTGGTCTTCCCGACCCCCTTCGGCGACAGCCCGCCCATCACCCACTTCGAGCTGCCTCTGGAATCGGGGGGCCAACGGTCGGTGCTTTTCTCCAGACCTCATGCCGGCCTGGCCGGGGAGTTGGCGGGACGTCCCAGCGAGCAGCGGGCTCAGCAGGCGCTGGCACTCTTCTGGGTACTCCAGCGGGCCGGGGTGAAAAGGGTTGTCGCCGAGTCCGGAGCCGCCAGCATCACCCAGCACTTCCACCCTCGGGACCTGGTGGTTCCCCACGACTTCATCGACTTCACCCACCAGCACGGCGGCCAGCTGGACCCCGGGTTCATCCTGGTGATGCGGGACCCCTTTTGTCCGGAGATCCGGGAGGCGCTCTGGCAGCGAGCCCGGCAGTTCGCGGCCGACAAGGCGACGAGAGCCTTCAACCGCGCGATTCACGTGACGGTCGAGGGTCCCCGGCTGGAGACCGCTGCCGAAGTGGCGGCACTGGCCCGCATGGGCGGCGACGTCATCAGTCAGAGCCTCACCCCTGAGGTCTACCTGGCCCGCGAGATCGGGGCCTGCTTCGGCTCGGTGGAGATGGTTTTGAACTATGCCGAGGGGGTCCGCCCGGAGTGGGACTTTGAGTTGCTCCGAGCGATAGTGAGGGAGGGGGCGGAGGAGCTGGGAAGGGTTGCTCTCGATGCCCTGCTTGCCCTGCCCGACCAACTTGAGTGCGCCTGCGGCAGCCACCGGCATCCGGTGGCGGCGGTCGCTGAAGCGGTCGCCGAGCCGGCGTGAGCTCTCCGATCGGGCTCCCGACCGTCGGAAGCCCGGAGCCGGAGGCGGTCAGGGGCATGTTCACGAGCCTGGCCTCCCGCTACGACCTGCTCAACTCCTTGCTCAGCCAGGGACAGGACCGGCGCTGGCGACGGCGCGCGGCCCAGCTCACGAGGGTGCAACCCGGCGACCGGGTCCTCGATGTCTGTACCGGTACGGGGGCGCTGGCCGCCGTCTTGCGCCGCCGAGTCGGCTCCGCGGGCGAGGTGATCGGGGTTGACCTCACCGAGGCCATGCTGGCGGTGGCCCGGGCCAGGGTGCCGGAGGTCAGCTTTGTCCTCGGGGACGCCTGCCAACTGCCCTTCCCGGATCGGAGTTTCGAGGCCGCCACCATGGCCTTCGGGCTCCGCAACATTCACGACCGGCAGCTGGCGCTCACCGAGCTGGCACGAGTGCTGCGCCCGGGCGGCCGAGCGGTGATCCTGGAGTTCAGCCAGGTCCATCCGCTCCTGCGTCCCGGCTACGAGTGGTACAGCCGGCGTCTGATCCCCCCGATCGCCAGGCGGGTGCTGGGGCGGGACAGCGCCTACCGGTACCTCACCAGCTCCATCTCCGCTTTCGCGCCGCCCGAGGTGGTCTCCGAGTGGATGCGCCGGGCGGGGTTCCGCCCGGTGCGCCACCACTTGATGAGCGCGGGCGTCGTCGCCATTCACGTAGGGAGGCGCCCCGTCGCGCGGCCGGTCTAGCCGGCCTGCTTCTCGCCCCCTCGTCGGGCGATCAGCAGGCTGATGGTCTCCGCCACCAGCGCCGGCTGGTCCGCTCCCTCCAGCTCGTAGGTGATCTCGTAGGTAACGAGCACACCCTGGGGAGGACGGTCCCTCACCTCTTGAACTTTGGCTCGCAGCCTGACCCGGCCGCCGGCCGGTACCGGGGTTACGAAGCGGAGCCGGTTGTGTCCGTAGTTGATGCTGGTGGCATTCTGGCGGAGCCGGGTCAGCTGGTCCATCAGCATCGGGGTGAGCGAAAGGGTCAGATAGCCATGGGCGACGGTCGAGTGGAAGTCGCTGCTAGCCGCCCGCTCGGGATCGACGTGGATCCACTGGTGGTCGCCGGTCACCTCGGCAAAGGCGTCGATCCGCGACTGATCGATGGTCATCCACTCGCTGGGGCCGAGGGTATTCCCGACCGCCCGGCGGAGATCGTCGATGGTCCTGGGCAGTATCGCCATCTGTGATGGGGTAGGTTACAGTGAGATGGAGGTCGGGAGACTTGACGCCGGCACGATTGAGTCCGGGAGCAGAGAGATCCAGGTGATTCGCACACTGGTGGTGGCGGGGCGTCGGCAGGCCGAGGACCTGACTCCCTGGTTGGAGTACATGGGCCGCACGGGCAGCATCGACGCCGAAATCACCGACGACATCAACGCCCTAACCCGACTGGAGGGCTACGACGTGATCGTGGCCCACCCCCCTGAGGGCGAGCTGGTCCCGGCGGCCGAGGCCGGCCTCTGCGACTTCGTGCGGCGGGGTGGGGGCTTCCTCGGCCTCCACTGCACCAACGCCACCTGGGCCTCCGCCCACGACTACCTGGAGATGGTCGGTGGAGGTGCCGACGGTCGTCTGCCCAAGAGCGAGATCGTGAGCGAGGTCAATGACGGTGGTCATGACATCACCCGACGGCTTTCAGGGTCCTTGACCCTGTACGACTCCTGCTACACGCAGCCGCAGCCGCCGCCGGGCAGTCACGTCCTGCTCGACACCACCTGGCAGGCCAGAAGGTTGCCGGTCGCCTATGTCCGTGAGCCCGGGGCCGGAAGAGTCTTTTATTGGGGGATGGGTGAGGCGGCGGCAACCTTTCGGGACCAGGACGTACAGGAAATGCTCTACCGCGGGGTGCGCTACGCGGCGGGCCAGGTGGAGCGCGCTTTTGTCGGCATCGGGATGCTGGGTTTTGGCGCCATCGGCGCCGATCACGCCGCCGCCGTCGGGGCGGTCGCGGGCCTGAAGCTGCGAGCCGTCTCCGACCAAAACGGAGCCCGGGTGGAGGCCGCCCGACGGCTCTCGCCGGAGATCGAGGTGGCGGCCGACCTGGCCAGTCTGGTGGAGGTGCCCGGAGTGGAGCTCGTGATCATCTCCACGCCTCCCAACACCCACGCTGAGTTCGCCGAGCAGGCGCTGCGCGCTGGCAAGCACGTGGTGCTGGAGAAGCCGTTCTGCCTCAGTCTCCGCGATGCTGACCGTCTCGTCGAGCTAGCCCGGGAGACTGGTAAAACGCTCACCGTTTACCAGAATCGGCGTTGGGATCCGGACTTCCTGGCGCTGCAGGCGGCCATCCAGCGAGGCGACCTGGGGTCGATCTTCCACCTCGAGTCCTTCGTGGGAGGCTACGGGCACCCCTGCCATTTCTGGCATTCCCATGCACCGGTCAGCGGGGGGGTGATCTTCGACTGGGGCGCGCACTATCTGGACTGGATCCTGCAGCTCCTTCCCGGCGAGGTGGTGCGGGTGGCGGCAACCCGCCAGAAGCTGGTCTGGCAGGACGTGACCAACGATGACCACTTCGAGCTCCGGATGACCTTCGACACCGGGACTGAGGCCGTCTTCATCCACTCGGACATCGCGGCCGCCCGCAAGCCCAAGTGGTACGTGCTGGGGACCAGCGGCGCCGCGGTGGGGCACTGGCGAGAGGGGAGGATCATCAGCCGTGGCCCGACCGGCCTGGTGGTCGAGGAGCGCCTGCCGGTTACCGACCTCCCCTGCGAGCTGCACATCCTGCGCCCGGACGGCTCCGGCGAAAGTCACGATCAGGTGATCTCACTGCCGGCCGCGCCGCCCCAGGCTTTCTACCGAAACCTGGCGGGGCACCTGCTGGCCGGTGAGCCCCTCGCCGTGACCCCGGAGTCGGCGCGCCGCAACATCGCGGTGATGGAGGCCGCCAACCGTTCGGCCGAGCTGGGCCAGCCGCTGAACGTTCGGGTGTGACTGAGGCACCACTCAGGTGGGGCGTCCTCGGAGCGGCGGACATTGCGAGGAAGGCGATGATCCCCGCGATTCGTGCGGCCGGTGGGCAGGTGGTGGCGGTCGCCAGCCGCGACCCTGGGCGGGGCCGGAAGCTGGCCTCGAGCTTTGGGATAGCTCAGCTCTGCCCCAGTTATGACGAGCTTCTCCTAGCGGATCTGGACGCTGTCTACATCCCCTTGCCCAACGCGCTCCACCTTCCCTGGACCCTCCGGGCGGTGGCAGCCGGCAAGCATGTCCTCTGCGAGAAGCCGATGGCGCTGACGGCCGCCGAGGCAAGGCAGATGCGGGTCGCGGCGGAGGACCGGGGGGTCCTGCTGGCCGAGGCGGTGATGTATCGCTACCACCCGAGGTGGCAGACCGTGCGCCAGCTGATCGCCGACGGCGGGCTCGGCAGTCTCCGCCATCTGCAGGGGAGCTTCACCTTCCGCCTCGGGCCGCCTCCCAACATCCGCTGGGACCCGGAGCTGGGTGGAGGGGCCCTCTACGACGTCGGTTCCTACCTGGTCAGCGCCTGTCGCTGGCTGGCTGGGGAGCCCACGCGGGTGCTGGCCCGAGCCCAGACGCGCCACGGGGTGGACAGCGACGGTTCGATGCTGCTGGAGTTCGCGAGCACCGAGGGGCCGGCTTCGGCCGAATTGGCGTTCAGCTTTGAGGCGGTCGAGCACCAGCGGCTGGAGGTGATCGGCACCAAGGGCTCGCTGGTCATCCCCAACCCGTTCACCGCCTCGCGTGGCGAGTCAGTGCCGCTCTGGCTGAGTCGGGAGCGCGCGGGCCCGGCGGAGCGAATCGCCACGCCGGTGGCGGATCCCTACCAGGAGATGGTGGCGGCCTTCACCACCCGGGTTCGGGGGGGGCCGCCCCTGCCCACTGAGCCGGCGGACGCCGAGCTGGGGCTGAGGGTCCTGGACGCCGGCCGCCGGAGCCTCATCAGTCAAAGCTGGGAGCGGCCATCGGGTCAGGTCAGCCCTGGATTTTGATCTCACAGCGGGGGGTGGAGAGCTTCAGCGCCAGCTCGCCGCTCACTGGCACGTAGGACGAGGTCGGCATTGCGCAGGAGCTGAGCGATTTAGGTGCGCCGGCCGAGGCCGGCCAGGAGACCAGGACCAGACCCTCCGGCCCCTGGTTCTGCACCGTCGCGGTGAGGGTCTCAGTTTCCGGCTGGTAGCGAAGTCCGGAGAGGGTTCCGGGGGCGGCCCTGACGAACGGCTGGGCCAGGACATCCAGCCAGGCCGTGTCCGCTGGCCCTTGGCCCTGCTTCACGCCCCAGCCCGCCGGATCGTTCCATTGCCACCAGGCCCACCCGGTCAAAAACTGATTGGAGAGGGAGATCTCCGCCCGCGCCCAGGCGGCGGCGATGGGGCGGCCGCGGTCGATGCCGAGCTCACCGGCCCAGTAGGCGGCCGGAAGCTGGCGGGCCTCTTGGAGCCCCTCCTCCAGTTCCGCCTGCAGTGGCCCCCGATTCCCCTCGAAGCTGGGCGCCAGGATGCTGCCGGAGTAGAGGTGGGTGGAGTACACGAGGTCCCGGGCCGCCAGGGGGCGGATGGCGGTGGGGAGGTCGCCGAAAAGATCGCCCTCGACGATGAAGAGGTGGTTGGGGTCCACCCTGGCCAGGTCCTGGATCCCGGTGGCGTAGAAGGGCCAGAGGACCTGCGTCTCGAAGATCGCCGGCGGCACTGGGAAGGGGTGCGGCTCGTTGTAGAGGTCGTAGCCCGCAACGGCGGAGTCGCCCCGGAACTCCACCGCCACCTTGTCCCAGGCTTGCCAATAAAGTCGCTGCCAGTTGGGGTAGAGCCAGAAGTAGGCGAGCGCGGCATTGACCGCCGGCGAGGTGTGACGCTGCCAGTCCGAGCCCAGGAACGGCAGGTGCAGGTCGGGGACCCCCGGCACCGATAGCCAGGCGGGAGCCCCGCTGCCCCCGAACCCCACTCCGAAGTCCTCGGTGTGCATGTCGAGCACGACGTAGAGATGGTGGCGGGCGCAGCGGGCGACCAATGCAGCGATCTGGTGCAGGTAGCTGCGGCTGAAGCGACCCGGGGCGGGCTCCAGCAGCGACCAGGAGATCGGCAGCCTGACGACGTCGAAGCCCTCTGCCTGCATCAACGCGGCATCAGCCTCGGTTAGCGGTGGAGGGGTGGGTGCCCCGCCGATCTGGAGGAGCGCATCGTCATTGAAGCCGCGCAGCAGGACGGTCCGCCCCTCGCTGTCGACGATCTGGCCTTGGCGGGCCGAAAGCCAGGGCAACGAGGTCGCCGCTGGCCGCTCGGGATCGACTCGGACCGTGAGGGCGGGCAGCGGCAGATAGACCACCGCGGCCACCGCCAGCACCAGGCCCAGGAAGCTGGGCAGTGATGATGCCCCGCCCGCCCGCTGGCGCCGGGGCGACCTCAGCAGTCGGTGGAGCACCCCGCGATTGTGTCGTACTGGGACCGCCTGCCTGGCAACCCCGAGTGGTCGGGTAGCGGGGGAGTCACTCGGTGCCCACTTCAGATTTGGGGGTGGTGCTGCGGAAGGAGATGAAGCCCTCGATGACGGCGCCGGTTTGGGCGTCGACCAGAACCGCGTCCAATTGGATCTGGCCGGGGGCTGCGGCATTGCCCAGGGCGTCCGAGCCGGGGTTGAGGAAGACCACCCAGCAGAGCCTTCCAGGCGGGGAGATCGGGGACCCGCCAGCTCCCACCGCAGTGGCGAGGAACGCCCGCTCTACCTGGGCCTGCGACTGGTGTTGGGTCGCCGCGGCCACCGCCTGTCGCTTTCTGATGGCGGCCGCTCCTTTAGGGAACTGGAGGGTTACCCCGCTGCGCTCCAGAATGGTCTGGACACTGGGGAGGATGCCCAGTCCATTGGGGGCGGGTGCCACCTGGGTCGCGACCAGAGTTAGAGCAGCGACCAGACCCAGAGCCAAGGCGGCGGCCAGGGCGCGGAACCACAGCAGGGCGAACCCGCCGCTGCTGGGGCTCTTCCAGGGCACGGTGGAATCATCGGCCATCCCGGGACAGCTGCGGCGGGTCCCGAGATCACGGGGCGTTTGGGGGTCGCCCGGCTGCGGTACGGTAGGACTAGCGGGGCCGCGTTGGGCGGCGCCCGGCTTCAGCGCTACGGAGGTTCGCAGACTTAATGGCTAAGACCGTTGGAATCGACCTGGGAACGACCAACTCAGTGGTCGCCGTCATGGAGGGCGGCGAGCCCGTCGTCATCCCCAACGCTGAGGGTGGTCGGACGACCCCATCAGTGGTGGCGTTTACCAAGAACGGGGAGCGGCTGGTGGGACAGTTGGCCCGGCGTCAGGCTGCGGTCAACCCCGAGAACACCGTCTACTCAATCAAGCGCTTCATGGGCCGGCTCTTCAACGAGGTGGTGGGTGAGCGCAAGATCGTCCCCTACCAGGTC
>OCZT010000444.1_pt1 | contig 40726 bp, 39 predicted proteins | sample 1539031 | NCBI WGS metagenome assembly OCZT01 (sample SAMEA3539308, study PRJEB22396) | soil metagenome | biome: tundra; feature: field; material: soil | place: USA | collected 2010-05 | depth 0.15 m
CGGAGCCCGGGACCGTGATGGGGACGGTCGCCTACATGTCGCCGGAGCAGGCTCTGGGGAGGCCGGTCGACTTCCGTTCGGACCTGTTCTCCTTCGGCTCCGTCCTGTACGAGATGGTGACAGGGCGGCAAGCGTTCGCGCGGGCGAGCGCCCCCGAGACGATGACGGCAATCATCCGGGAGGAGCCGGAGCCGGTCGAGCGCGCCGCGCCGGGAGCTCCGGTTGCGCTCCGGTGGATAGTCGAGCGGTGTCTCGCGAAGGACGCGGACGAGCGTTACGGGTCGACCCGGGACCTCGCCCGGGATCTCGCGCGGCTCAAGGACGGTCTCTCGGAGGCCGTCGGTCCCGCGGCCGCGACTCTGGCAGACCCCGGCGCCGTCCACCTCCCTTCCGTGGCCGTGCTGCCGTTCGTGAACATGAGCGCCGATCCCGAGAACGAGTTCTTCGCCGACGGCATCACCGAGGACGTGATCGCCCATCTCGCGAAGATCCGGACGCTGCGCGTCATCTCGCGCACGTCCGTGATGGCCTTCAAGCGGCGCGAACAGGGCCTGCGCGAGATCGGCGCCGCGCTCGGCGTCGGCATGCTCGTCCAGGGGAGCGTCCGGCGCTCGAAGAACCGCGTGCGCATCGTCGCGCAACTCGTGGACCCGCGCACGGACGAGCACGTCTGGACCGAGACGTACGACCGGGACCTCGACGACATCTTCGCGATCCAGACCGATGTGGCTCTTCACATCGCCGCCGTGCTGCGCGCCGAGCTGACCCTCGACGAGCGCGTGCGGATCGGTCGGAGGCCGACGCACGATCTCGAGGCCTACCAGATCTACCTGCAGGGGAGGCACCACTTTCAGGAGTTCACCAAGGCAGGGTCCATCCGGGGCCTCGCACTCTTTGAGCAGGCGGTCGCTCGCGACCCTCTCTTCGCGCTGGCCTACGCCGGGATCGCGCAGTCACACGCCGAGGGCGTCATCGGTGGAATCAGCGGCGTGGTGCCTGGAGAAGCGTTCGCCCGCGCGCAGCAGGCGGTGGACCGCGCGCTGGCGCTCGACGAAGGGCTAGCCGAGGCGCACGGAATCAGGGGCCTGATCCTCTTCACGCGCGATTTCGACTGGAAAGGGGCGGAAGCGGAGTTCCGGCTGGCGCTCAAGCTCAGCCCGGGCAGCGCGGACACTTACCAGCAACTCGGCTGGCTCTGCTCGGCGCAGAGGCGCTTCGACGAGTCGCTCGCCTTGATGCGGCGGGCGCGAGAGCTCGACCCGCTGGCGATCCGTAGCGACTTCGCCAACGAGCTGATGCGGGCCGGACGGACGCAGGAGGCGCTCGCCGAGGCCGAGCGCGCTCTGGCGCTCGATGCTTCCTATCCGCGTCTTCACACGGTATTCGGCTGGGCCTGCATGACGCTTGGGAGGAAGGCCGAGGGTCTCGCCGCGCTCGAGCGCGCCGTCGAGCTCGCGCCGGAAAGCACTCTGTTCCTCGCCCAGCTGGGCCAGGCGTTGGGCATGACGGGATCGGAGGCCCGGGCGAGGGCAATCCTCGCCGAGCTCGAAACCCTGGCCGAAACACAATACGTGGCCGCCTACCACCTCGCCCATGTCCACACCGGCCTCGGCGAGCGGGACGCTGCCCTTGACTGCCTGGAGCGCGCGTTCGAGCAGCGGTCCGGGGCCATCTACGGCATCAAGGGCTCGTACCTCTTCGCCAGCCTGCGCGACCACCCCCGGTTCCAGGCCCTGCTGCGACGGATGAATCTCTGACGGCGAACGCCGCGCCCCGCGTTTACGCCAGGTCGAAGACGAGGAACTCGGCCGCGCCGCCGCGCGGGCGAAACGCGAAGGCCGTCTCGTCCGATGCCGCGAGACCGTCGCCGGCCGACAGCGTGTGGCCATTCACGTCGACGGCGCCTCGGAGCGCCTGCACCCACAGATGCCGCTCCTTCGGAACCGCGAGGGACGTCGCCATCTCCTCGTCGAGGACCGAGGCGTAGAGCCTCACGTCCTGGCGGATCGCGATCGAGCCCTCCGCGCCGTCGGGCGACGCGACGAGCCTGAGACGCCCGAGCTTGTCGTGCCTCTCGAACCGCTTCTGGTCGTAGCGCGGCGTGTGGCCCGCGCGATCTGGGAGGATCCAGATCTGGACGAAGTGGAGGAGGCCGGACTCGCTCGCGTTGAGCTCGCTGTGGCTGACGCCGGTGCCGGCGCTCATGTACTGAACGTCGCCCGGCACGATCGTCGACCCGGTTCCCATGCTGTCCCGGTGGGAGAGCGCGCCCTCGAGAACGTACGACACGATCTCCATGTCCCGGTGGCCGTGCGTGCCGAACCCCATCCCGGGCTTCACGCGGTCCTCGTTGAGGACGCGGAGGACCCTGAAGCCCATGTGCGCGTCGTCGTGGTAGTCGGCGAACGAGAACGAGTGGTACGTGTCGAGCCAGCCGTGGTCGGCATGGCCGCGATCGGCCGCCTTCCGGAGAGTGATCATGCCGTCTTCAACGCGCTACGCGACCGGTTCATTCCCAAAACCGCGCGCCCACCGGCCGCTACAGCCGCTCGGAAATCGACTGGGCCTGCAGGAAGAGACCGAGGTAGTCGCGCCCGCCGGCCTTGCTGTCCGTGCCGGACATGTCGAAGCCGCCGAAGGGGTGGACGCCGACGAGCGCGCCCGTGCACTTGCGATTGATGTAGAGGTTGCCCGTGTGGAGGCGCTTTTTCGCCTCGGCGATCCGCATGCGGTCCCGGCCGAAGTACGAGCCCGTGAGGCCGTACTCGCTCGCGTTCGCGAGCTCGATGGCGTGGTGGAAATCGCGCGCCTCGGAGATTCCCAGGACGGGCCCGAAGATCTCCTCGCGGAAGATGCGCGCGGACGGCTTCACGTCGTAAAAGACGGTGGGTTGAATGAAATTGCCGGTCCGGCCGTGCCAGACGCCGCCGGTCCCGATCTTCGACTCCCGCCGTCCGACCTTGATGAAATCGGTCACGGCCTTGAACTGCTTCTCGGACGCGACGGGGCCCATGAAGTTTTTCCCGTCGCGCGTCGGTCCGACGCTGAGCTTCGCCGTGCGGGCGATCACCGCGTCGACGAACCGCCTGTAGAGGCGCTTGTGCACGATCGCGCGCGAGCAGGCCGAGCACTTCTGGCCCTGGAAGCCGAAGGCGGACGCGACGACCTGCGAGACCGCGAAGTCGAAGTCCGCGTCCTCGTCCACGACGATGAAGTCCTTGCCGCCCATCTCGAGGACGGTGCGCTTGATCCAGCGCTGGCCGCGAACGACCCTTGCCGCCTTCTCGTGGATGCCGAGGCCGACGGCCTTCGAGCCCGTGAAGGAGATGAAGCGCGTCTCGAGAGCTTCCACGAGAAAATCGCCGACGTCGCTGCCCGGACCCGGCAGATAGTTCACGACGCCATCGGGCACGCCGGACTCTTCGAGGAGCGTGAAGACCTTCCACGCGACGAGGGGCGTGTCGGATGCTGGCTTCAGGACGACGGAGTTGCCGGTGACGACGGCGGCGGCGGTCATCCCGGTCAGGATCGCGTTGGGGAAGTTCCAGGGAGGGATGACGGCACCGGCGCCGAGCGGAAGGTAGCGCGTCTCGGGGAATTCGCCCGGGTACGGCGTCACGGGGATTTCCCCGCCCCAGCGCAGCATTTCGCGCGCGTAGAACTCGAGGAAGTCGATGGCCTCGGCGGTCTCGACGTCGGCCTCGGGCCAGGACTTGCCGATCTCGAGCACCATCGTGGCGGAGAGCTCGTGCTTCCTTTCGCGCATCCGTGCCGCGGCGCGAAGGAGCACGGACGCCCGCTCGCGTGGCGCGACCTCGGCCCAGGATTTCTGCGCCTTCACCGCGGCTTCGAGCGCCTTCGCCGCGACCTTGCGATCCGCGAGGTGATGGCGCGAGAGGACGTCGGCGCGGTCGGCGGGGTTCCGGTTTTCGAGGAAGTGTCCGGTGCGGATGCGCCTGCCGCCGGCGACGACCGGGACCTCGACCCCCCTCTGGCGCTCGACGCGGGCGAGCGCGGACTCGAACGCGGAGCGGGATTCGGCCTGCGAGAAATCGGTGAACGCTTCGTTGCGAAAGTCTTGCAGCATGGGAGGGTCATTCTATCGCGTCACCGCGCGCGGGAGGCCGGAGCGCATCGGCCGTCGGATTTCCGGGAGGGCAGGGTTTCGACGCCGTCAACCGCGAGGTCGGACTCGATACTCCCCAATATTGATTTTGTGGTCCTTCATGTGGCAGAGTTGCCGATCGGGGAGGAACGAAAAATGGACAAGAATCTAGCGGGTATCCGCGCGTTCGTTTTGGATCTGGTCAAGAAGAACAAGGCTCTGACGGAGCGCGAAGTGAAGGCCGCGATCGGCAAGGCCTTCAAGTTGAATCCCGCCACGATCAGCGCCGGAGTCATTCGCGACGCGCGCAAACGTCTCGGCATCGATCGTCCGGGCGCGATCGCTTTCGCGCAGGCGATGCTCAAGAAGAACCCCGTGCTCGAGGCGAAGAAGGTCATCGACGCGGTCGGCTCGAAGTTCGGCGTGCGCCTCGGACCGCCGGACGTCTCGCGCCTGCGTCCCGCCGGGTCGAGACGTCGCCGCGCCGCGCGGGCCACGGCTCCGAAGGCGATGACGACAGACTCCGGCGCTGCGGCCGTACCCGTCCGGCGCGGACGGCCCGGACGGCCCGGACGGCCACCGAAGGCCGGGCGGTCCCTCGGTTCGATCTCGATGACGTACCAGGGCAGCGGCAGGCCGGAAGATCTCGCGGCCTTTTTCCGCGCGCTCGGCGCCTCGTAGCCGCACGGTTTGACCGCGCGCGGGGCGACCCGCATAATCCGCCGCCCCGCGCTCACTGGGGGGTCGTCCAACGGTAGGACTCCAGACTCTGACTCTGGCTATCGGGGTTCGAATCCCTGCCCCCCAGCCACTCGCTCCCGCGCCCCCTCCGCGCCTAGTGAACCACCCTTCCCAATCTGACCCTTCTAAGAATCTTCTCCCCAATTAGGACCGCAAGCGCGACGGGGGCCCACAGCAGGAGACGCTCGCGCGCGGTCACGCGCCGGCGCGGGCGTTCTTCTCGATCTTGCCCCACGAGTCGCGCAGCGAGACGGACCTGTTGAAGACGAGGCGCGACGGCGCCGTGTCGGGGTCGACCGTGAAGTACCCGACGCGCTCGAACTGGAAGAAGCCGCCCGCCCTGGCGGAGGCGAGCGACGGCTCGACCCGGCAGCCGGTCCTCACGACCAAAGAGCCCGGGTTGAGGTTCGCGAGGAAGTCGCGTCCTTCCGGCGCCTCGTCCGGATTCGGGTTCGAGAAGAGCCGCTCGTACAGGCGGACCTCGGCCTCGAGCGCCTGCGCCGCCGACACCCAGTGAATCGTGCCCTTCACCTTCCGCCCGTCGGGCGCTTCGCCGCCGCGCGTCGCGGGGTCGTACGTGCACCGAAGCTCGGTGATCACGCCGGTTGCAGGATCCTTGACCACCTCCTCGCAGCGGATGAGGTAGCCCCATCGGAGGCGGACTTCCTTCCCGGGCGAGAGGCGGTGGTACTTCGGCGGCGGCACCTCGCGGAAATCGTCGCGGTCGATGAAAAGCTCACGCGAAAACGGAACCTTGCGCGTGCCCGCCGACGCGTCCTCGGGGTTGTTGACGGCGTCCAGCTCCTCGACCTGTCCTTCGGGATAGTTCGTGAGGACGACGCGTACGGGATCCAGAACGGCCATGACGCGCGGCGCGCGGCGGTTCAGGTCTTCCCGCAGGCAGTGCTCGAGCAGTTCGACCTCGACCACGCTGTCGCGCTTGGCGAGGCCGATGCGGTTGCAGAAGTCGCGGAGCGCTTCGGGGGTGAAGCCGCGCCGCCGGAAACCCGCGAGTGTGGGCATCCGGGGGTCGTTCCAGCCCTTCACGTGGCCGCCCGTCACGAGGTGGAGCAGCTTCCGCTTCGAGAGCAGCGTGTAGGTGAGGTTCAGGCGGGCGAACTCGATCTGGCGCGGGCGCTCCGGAAGGTCGAGCGCCTCGAGACACCAGTCATACAGCGGCCGGTGGTCCTCGAACTCCAGCGTGCAAAGAGAGTGCGTGATGCGCTCGATCCAGTCCGACAGCGCGTGCGCGTAGTCGTACATCGGATAGATGCACCACGCGTCGCCCGTGCGGTGATGCGCCGTCTTGCGAATGCGGAAGAGCGCGGGATCGCGCAGGTTGATGTTGGGCGACGCCATGTCGATCTTCGCGCGAAGCGTGCGCGAGCCGTCGGGAAACTCGCCGGCGCGCATGCGCTGGAAGAGGTCGAGGTTCTCGGCGGGAGACCGGTCGCGCCACGGGCTGTCGCGACCCGGCTCGGTCAGCGTGCCCCGATACGCGCGGATCTCCTCGGCGGAGAGGTCGCACACGAAGGCCTTCCCGGATCGGATCAACGCCTCGCCGAACTCATAGAGCTTCGCGAAATAGTCGGACGCGAAGAAACGCCGGTCCCCCCAGTCGAACCCGAGCCAGTGAACGTCCTCCTGAATCGAGTCCACGTACTCCGTGTCTTCCTTGAGAGGGTTCGTGTCGTCGAAGCGCAGGTTGCACGTGCCGCCGTATTCGATCGCGACGCCGAAGTTCAGGCAGATCGACTTCGCGTGGCCGATGTGGAGATAGCCGTTCGGCTCGGGAGGGAACCGCGTCGCGACGCGCCCGGCATGCCTTCCGGTGCGCCGGTCCTCGTCGAGAATCTCCCGGATGAAGTCTTTCCCGGGGGTCTCGGCGGCGGGGGCGGACGCTTCGGTCATGAGTCTTTCAAGGGTACCGCGGGAGCGCTCGCGCCCGGCTCCTTGACCCGGTCGGCGATCCGGTCCGCGAAAGCCAGGAGGCGGCGCCGCGTCGTCTCTCTGCCCAGCACCTCGATCATCTCGAAGAGCGGCGGCGACGCGAGGACTCCGGTGAGGGCGAGCCGGGCCGGCTGGGCGAGTTCCCCGAGCTTGATGCCCTTCTCGGCGGCGAGGGCGCGGGCGGCTTCCTCGAGCGCCGCATGCGCGAACGGCTCGGTCGCCGACAGGCGCTCGGCGAGCTCGCGGACGAGCGGCGCGATCCCGGGCTTTCCGAATTTTCTCAGATCCGCCTCGTCGAACGTCGCCGGATCCGCGCCGTAAATCGCGAGGGACTGGGCGAGCTCGACGAGCGTGCGTGCGCGCGAGCGGTGGAGGAGAGCGGCGCGGACGAGGACGTCCGCATCGCAGTCCGGGACCCCGAACGGCTTCAGCAGGGCGACGAGCCGCTCCGCGGGAATCTCCTGGAGGTACTGCCCGTTCATCCACGCAAGCTTCTCGTGATCGAAGCGCGAGGGCGATGGGCCGAGGCGCTCGAGCGAGAAGAGCGCGACCATCTCGGCGAGGCTCATTCGTTCCCGGTCGCCTCCGGGCGACCAGCCGAGGAGCGCGATGAAGTTGTCGAGCGCTTCGGGGAGGACTCCCTGCGCCTCGAACTCCTCGACGCCCGCCGCGCCGTGGCGCTTGCTGAGTTTCTTGCCGTCGGCGCCGAGGATCATGCCGAGGTGCGCGAAGACCGGCGACGGGGCGCCGAGCGCGCGGAAGAGCGCCACGTGCTTCGGCGCGTTCGGGAGGTGGTCGACGCCGCGGATGACGTGCGTGATCCCCATCGCGACGTCGTCGACGCAGACGGTGAAGTGGTAGAGCGGGTGGCCGTCCGAGCGCACGAGGACGAAGTCGTCGAGCGCTCCCGCCGGGAACTCCGCTTTCCCCTGGACGACATCGTCGACGACGAGGGTTTCGTCCGGCACGCGCAGGCGCAGCACGAACTTCTCGCCGGCGGCGGCCCGACGGTCGGCCTCCTCCTTCGGGATCGCGCGCGCGCGGCCGTCGTAGCGGAAGGCGCTCCCGGCCGCCTCCCCGGCCTTCTTGATCGCGTCGAGCTCCTCGGGCGTCTCGAACGCGCGGTAGGCCTTGCCCTCGGCGAGGAGGCGGTCCGCCGCCTCGCGATAGAGAGGGCTCCGCTCGCTCTGGAAGAAAGGGCCCTCGTCCCAGTCGAGGCCCAGCCAGCGCATCGCATGGAGGATCTGGTCCGTCAGCTCGCGGCGGCTCCTTTCGACGTCGGTGTCCTCGATCCGGAGGATGAACGTGCCGCCATGCCGGCGCGCGAAGAGCCAGTTGTAGAGCGCCGTGCGGGCGCCGCCCACGTGGAGGGAGCCGGTCGGGGAGGGCGCGAAACGCACGCGAGGGGCCGTCATCGGGCGGCGAGAATAGCAGCCGCGCCCTCAGGCATGATGTGCCGTTCATGACCGCCCCGGCCGCCGTCTCCCTGCCGCCTGGCGAGGCCCTCCGGGCGGACCTCGTGCTCGTCGTCGTGACGGCGATCTGGGGGTCGACGTTCATCGTGAACCTGCTCGCGATCGAGACGGCCCCGCCGCTCGTCTTCGTCCTCGTAAGGTTCGCGCTCGCGGCCCTCGTCCTCTGGGGGTGCGCTCGTGGCCGCCCGCGGACGCCGGATCTCGCGCGGGACAGCGCGGTGATCGGTGTCCTCCTTGCCATCGGCATCGGATGCCAGATCGCGGGCCAGCTCTTCACGACGGCGAGCAAGGCCGCCTTCGTGACGGGCCTCTCGGTTCCGATGACTCCGGTCGCGGGCTACTTCATGACACGCAAGAAGCCCACGCCGGAAAACTTCGCGGGCCTCGTCCTGGCCGCCGTGGGCTTCGGGGTGCTCACCTGGCCTCGCGACGCGGCCGCCGGGTGGAACCGCGGGGATCTCCTGATCGTCGTGACAGCCGTCTCCTACGCGATCCTCATCGTGGTGATGTGCGAGACGGCGCCGAAGCATGACGTGAGGTGGTACTCGTTCGGGCAGATCGCGGCGGCGGCGCTGGCCGTGGGCGTGGCGCGGCTCGCCCTCGCGCCGTTTCTGGGCGGAAACGGGACCTTTGCGGCGGCCGAGTCGCGCGCGCTCGTCCTGACGCCACGTGTCGCCGCCGCCATCCTCTGGATGGCCCTCGCCGCCACCGTAGTCACGTTTCTCGCGCAGACGTGGGCGCAGCAGCGGATGTCCGCGACCCACGCGGCGATCCTCTTCGCCCTCGAGCCCGTCTTCACCGCGCTCTTCGCGGCCCTGTTTCTGGGCGAGCGGATGACGGGCCGCGACTGGGCCGGCGCGGCGCTCGTCCTCGCCGGGATCGTCGTGTCGGAATTGAAGTTTTCTATTCCAGCCCGAACGTGACGCTGTAGAGGTACGGCTCCCGGAACACGGAGAGCACGAGGGTCGAGCGCGAGAATCCGCCTTCGACTGCCTTGGCAAGCTCCTCGACCGTCTTCACTTTCCGGTTGTTCACCGCGAGAAGCAGGTCGCCCCGATCGATCCCCTTTCCGTCGGCGGGCGAGTTGCGCGTGACGGCGGAGACCATCGGCCCATTGCTGGTGTCGCGTACGACGACCCCGAGCTCGCGCCGCAGGATCTCGAGGCCGAGGTCGTCGGGCGTGCGTTCGGTCGTGAGGCGCGCCATCCGCTCCTGACCCTCGCGCCGGAAGGCGACCGCGAGTGCGCGCCCCGTGCCGGCGGAGGCGAGGGCGGTGTCGAAGTCGTCGCGTCCCTCGACCGGGCGGCCGTCGATTGCGACCACGACGTCGCCCGGCTCGAGACCCGCGCGCGCCGCCGGCGAGTTGGGATAGACGGAACGCACGCGGAGGCCCTGGCCGCGCGCGCCCGGCCGCAACGGACGGTCAGCTCCGAGCGATACACTCGTTCCCCTTAGGCCCAGCCAGACGGATTTGACCTCGCCGTAGTGAAGCAGCTCGTTCACGACCCGGCGCGCGCGGTCGATCGGGATCGCGAAGCCGATCGTATTCGCGCCTCCGACGATCGCGGTGTTGATGCCGATGAGCTCGCCGAGGACGTTCACGAGCGCTCCGCCGGAGTTCCCGGGGTTGATCGCGGCGTCCGTCTGGAGGAAATCCGAGTAATTCCGCCCCGACTCGCCCTTCACGGTGCGGTGCACGGCCGAGACGATGCCCGTCGTGACCGTGTTCGAGAGGCCGAAGGGGTTGCCGATCGCGATGACCGTCTCGCCGATCATGAGATCCGCGGTCGTGCCGATCTTCACGGCCTTGAGGTTCTTCGCGTCCACGGTCAGGACGGCGAGGTCGTTGTCCGCGTCCGCTCCCTCCAGCTTCGCCTCGAGCTCCCGCCCGTCGGCCGTGGTGACCCAGATGCGCGAGGCGCCCGAAATGACGTGGTCGTTCGTGACGACGATGCCCGATGCGTCGAGGATGACGCCCGAGCCGAGGGATTCCGTCTTGTAGCCGCGAGGACGCGCGTCGAACCCGAAGAACGAGTCGAGTGAGCTTCGCCTTTGCTGAACGAGCTTCTCGGCGGAGATGTTGACGACGGCTGGCCCGATCCTTTCGACCGCCTCGACGATCGGCGTGCGGCGCTCCGTGCGCGCGCCCGAGGGCGGGGGAGCGGGCAGGGGCACGGACCGCTGTGAAGAAGCGGCCTCGGACCAGAGGGCGAACATGAGAAGGAGGGGGAGTCGGCTTGACATTTTCTTTCGGGCTCGCATCATGGTTACTCGATAAAGTCGAAAGGATATTTAAGCAATTCTAAACACACGGCAGAAAAAGGCGATCCAGGCGCTCCTCGAGCTCGTTTACCGGGCGGGGCCGGACGTGACGTCCACCGAGCTTGCGGGATGGCTCGACCTCTCGCGTGACTCCGTGCATCAGCTTCTGCTTCCGCTCGTGAGGAGCGGCTGGGTGGCGGCGGGACGGGGCCGCAATGGCGGGTACCGGCCGACGCCCCTCGCGGCATCGGTGACGGTCCTCTCGGTCGTCTCCCTCTACTCCCGCGAGGGTCGCGACCCGTCGCCCGAGCAGACGTCGATGCCCGCGGCGGTTCACCGGCTCGACCGGGAGCTTTTCGAAACGCATCGTCGCTTCCTGTCCAGCACGACCATCGCCCACCTCGTCGCCGAGGTGAAGGCCGAGCGCGAGGAGCTTTCGTACTCGATCTGAAGTCCCCACCATCGAGAAACTGTTTGCAAGGCGCGCGCCCGCCATTCCGGCGTACTCGGACGGAGGAATCCCCATGAAGATCGCCGCGGACATCACGAAACTGATCGGGAACACACCGCTCGTCCGGCTCAACCGCGTGACGGCGGGGATCGCGCCGGGCGCCCTCGTCGCGGGAAAGCTGGAGTTCTTCAATCCCGCGCATTCGGTGAAGGATCGCATCGGCGTCGCCATGATCGACGCGCTCGAAAAGGCGGGAAAGATCTCGCCGGGCAGGACGGTCCTCATCGAGTCCACTTCGGGGAACACGGGCATCAGCCTCGCGTTCGTCGCGGCGGTCCGCGGATATCGCCTCATTCTCACGATGCCCGAGACGATGTCGATCGAACGGCGAAAAGTGCTGAAGCTCCTGGGCGCCGAGGTCGTGCTGACTCCCGGCCCGATGGGCATGAAGGGCGCGATCGCGAAGGCGCAGGAGCTCCTCGCCGAGTACGGCGCGAACGGCGTTCAGCCGCAGCAGTTCGAGAACCCGGCGAACCCCGCGATCCACGAGGCGACAACGGCCGTCGAGCTCTGGAACGACACGGACGGCAAGATGGACATCTTCGTGTCCGGCGTCGGAACGGGAGGAACGCTGACGGGCGTCGGCCGGTACTGGAAGCCGAAGAAGCCCTCCGTGCGCTTCATCGCCGTCGAGCCTACGGCGTCCCCGGTCATCTCGGGCGGCGCGCCGGGCCCGCACAAGATCCAGGGCCTCGGGGCGGGCTTCATCCCGAAGAACCTCGATATGACGCTCGTCGACGAGACGTTCCAGGTGTCGAACGATCAGTCGTTCGCGATGGCGAGGCGCCTCGCGAAAGAGGAGGGGATCCTCGGCGGGATCTCGTCCGGCGCCGCCGCGCACGCGGCCGTCGAGATCGCCAAGCGCCCCGCGAGCGCGGGAAAGATCATCGTCTTCGTGATCCCGTCCACATCGGAGCGCTACATCTCCACGGACCTCTTCAAGGAAGAGGAAGTGGCGTCGGGGGCGGCCAGCATCTAGCCGCCCCTTCTTTCCACGGTTACTTCTTTGCGTCGAGGGCGGGCTTCGCCAGCGTGATCTTGATCTGTTTCGGCTTCGTCTCCTCGCGCTTCGGCAGCTCGACGGTGAGGATGCCGTTGTGGAACGCGGCGGAGATCTTCTCGTTGTCGACGCTCGACGGGATCGTGAAGGAGCGGACGAACCGGCCGTAGCTGCGCTCGACGCGGTGATAGTTCTCGTCGGCGTTCTCCTTCTCGAACTTGCGCTCGCCCTCGAGCGACAGGATGCCGTCCTCGAAGTGGAGATGGATCTGGTTCTCGTCGAAGCCGGGCAGTTCGGCCTTGAGAATCGTCTTCTCCTTCGTCTCGAGGATGTCGACCGGGGGCGCCCAGGCTCCCGTGAGGAGATCCTCCTCGTTGCGCTCCGGGCGGGCGAGCGTCGTGTCGAAGGCGCGGTTCAGGCGGTGCTGGAGAGAGGCGAGGTCTCGGAAGGGGTCGTTCCAACGGATGACGTTCATGATGTCCTCCTCGAGTCGATGAACTTAACGGGCCTTGGCGGCCGCCCGTTCGGCCGTGCCGGTTCTGAACTCGAGCGCCGCGCCTCCCGGGGCGAGCCAGAGGGTGACCGTGGAGCCCTCGTGGATGTCGCCCGCGAGAAGCTTGAGCGCCAGCGGGTCCTGGACCAGCTTCTGGATGTTCCGCTTGAGGGGCCGCGCGCCGTAAACGGGGTCGTAGGCCTCGCGCGCGAGCCAGGTCTTCACCGGGTCCGTCCACGCGAGCTTCACGCCCCGAGCGGCCACGAGCTCGGCAACGTATCGAAGTTGCAGTTCGACGATCTTCTCGATGTCGGCGAGCTGGAGGCGGCGAAAGACGACGATGTCGTCGATCCGATTCAGGAACTCCGGCCGGAAGTGGTTCCGAAGCTCGGCCTCGACGCGCGTCTTGAGCAGCTTCTCGTCGACGCCCGAAAGCTCCTGAATGATCGGGCTTCCGACGTTCGACGTCATGATGACGACGACGTTCTTGAAGTCGACGGTGCGGCCCTTCCCATCCGTGAGACGGCCGTCGTCGAGCACCTGCAGGAGGACGGACCACACGTCGGGGTGCGCCTTCTCGATCTCGTCGAAGAGGACGACCGCGTAAGGCCGGCGCCGGACCGCCTCCGTGAGCTGGCCGCCTTCGTCGTGCCCGATGTATCCGGGAGGCGCTCCGATCATGCGCGAGACGGTGTGCTTCTCCTGGTATTCGGACATGTCGAGGCGAACCATCGCGTTCTCGTCGTCGAAGAGGAACTCGGCGAGGGCGCGCGCGAGCTCCGTCTTGCCGACGCCCGTCGGGCCGAGGAACAGGAACGAGCCGATGGGGCGCTTCGGGTCCTTCATGCCGGCGCGGGCCCGGCGCACCGCGGCCGCGACGGCGTCGACAGCCTCGTCCTGCCCGATGACACGCAGCTTCAGCCGCTCGTCCATCTTCAGGAGCTTCTGGGTCTCGCCCTCGACCATCTTCGAGACGGGGACGCCCGTCCACTTCGAGACGATCGCGGCGATGTCGTCCTCGTCGACCTTCTCGCGCAGGATCGCGCCGCCCTTCTGGAGGTCGTCGAGGCGCGCCTGCGCGGTCTCGAGGTCCTTCTCGAGCTTCGTGAGCGTGCCGTAGCGCAGCTCGGCGGCCTTGTTCAGGTCGCCCTGGCGCTCGGCAGCCTCGGCGGCGACCTTCGTGTCGTCGAGTTTCTTCTTCAGGCCGCGAATGACCGCAATGGCGTCCTTTTCGGACTTCCAGCGCGCCTTCATTCCGTTCGAGCGCTCCTTGAGCTCGGCGAGCGTGCGTTCGAGCGCCTTCAGGCGGTCCTTGGCGGGACGGGCGTCGTCTTTCTGGAGCGCCTTCTTCTCGATCTCGAGCTGGAGGATGCGGCGCTCGACCTCGTCGATCTCCGTCGGCAGCGAGTCGATCTCCATCCGGAGCTTCGACGCCGCCTCGTCGATGAGGTCGATCGCCTTGTCGGGCAGGAAGCGGTCCGCGATATAGCGGTCCGAGAGCGTCGCGGCGGCGATGAGCGCCGCGTCCGTGATCTTCACGCCGTGGTGAACCTCGTAGCGCTCGGCGAGGCCGCGGAGGATCGCGATCGTGTCCTCGACGGAGGGCTCGCCCACGAGCACCGGCTGGAAGCGCCGCTCGAGGGCCGGGTCCTTCTCGATGTGCTTGCGGTATTCGCCGATGGTCGTGGCGCCGATCGCGCGGAGCTCGCCTCGGGCCAGCGCGGGCTTGAGCATGTTGCCCGCGTCCATGGAGCCCTCGGCCGCGCCCGCGCCGATGAGCGTGTGCAGCTCGTCGATGAAGAGGATGACCTTCCCGTCGGACTCCTCGACCTCCTTGATAACCGCCTTCAGGCGCTCCTCGAACTCGCCGCGGAACTTCGCGCCGGCGACCATCGAGCCGAGGTCGAGCGAGACGACGCGCTTGCCCTTGAGCGTCTCGGGGACGTCGCCCGCGACGATGCGGCGGGCGAGCCCCTCCACGATGGCGGTCTTCCCGACGCCGGGATCTCCGATGAGCACGGGGTTGTTCTTCGTGCGGCGCGTCAGGACCTGCATGACGCGGCGGATTTCCTCGTCACGCCCGATGACGGGGTCGAGCTTGCCCTTCTTCGCGAGGTCGGTGAGGTCCTTCGCGTATCGCTTCAGAGCCTGGTACTTGTCCTCGGCGTCGGGGTCCGCCACGCGGCTCGAGCCGCGCACGTCCTTGAGGGCGGCGAGGAGAGACGCCTCGGAGAGGCCGCGGGCGAGGAGGGCCCTGGCGGCCTTCGACTTGCCGTCGCGGAGCAGCGCGAGGAAGAGATGCTCGCTCGCGATGTAGTCGTCCTTGAATTCTCCGGCGATCTTCTCGGCGAGGTCGACCAGCTTCACGAGCGCGGGCGAGAAGCGCGGCTCCGCGCCTTCGCCGTGGACGGTGGAGAGCTTCGCGAGCTCCTTCTGGACGTCCTTGAGCGCGAGGCCCGGTGCGACGCCGACGCGTTCGAGGAGCGCGGGAACCACGCCCTCTTCCTGCGTCAGGAGGGCCTCGGCGAGGTGTTCGGGAGTGACCTCGGGATGCCCTTTCGCGCGCGCGGCCTGCGCCGTCTTCTGGAGGGCGTCCTGGGCCTTGTGGGTAAAGCGCTCGACGTTCATCAACGGCAAACATAGGATCTGCTTGCGTCGTTGTCAAGTAATATCTAACGTATCACTATAAGATCACGTGGGTTGCCTATTGGAATCATTTGCACCTGCTTCCGCGAACCCCTTCGCGCGGAGGAGGCAGGCGTCGCACTTCCCACAGGCCCGGCCCTTTCTCCCTGGGTCGTAGCAGGACGTCGTCAGACCCGGGTCGAGGCCGAGGGCGAAGGCGAGCCGTACGATGTCGGCCTTCGTCATGGCGATTAGGGGCGCCCGGATACTGAAGCCTCGGCCCTCGCTTCCGGCCTTCGTCCCGAGCCTTGCTGTGCGCTCGAAGGCGGCGAGGAACTCCGGGCGGCAGTCGGGGTAGCCGGAGTAGTCGAGCGCATTCGCGCCGATGACGATCTCCGTCGCGCCCCGCGTCTCGGCAAAGGCGAGGGCGAAGGCGAGGAAGAGCGTGTTTCGCGCGGGCACGTACGTCACGGGGATCCGCGTCTTCCCGAGCGCCTCCTTCGGAACGCGGATCGCGCGGTCCGTCAGCGCCGAACCGCCGAGCGCGCCGAAGGACGGGATCGCGATCATGCGGTGCGAGGTAACGCGGTAGTGCCGCGCGAGAGCGCGCGCCGCCTTCAGCTCGACGCGGTGGCGCTGGCCGTAGTCGAAGGAGAGCGCGTGGATGGTCCAGCCCCAGCGCGTCGCGAGCGCGAGACACGTCGCCGAGTCGAGACCGCCGGAGAGGAGCACGACGCACGCGCGCGCGCCCCGCGCCGGAGCTCCGGGAATCGGTGCAGAAGAGGAAGAAGAATATTTTCTTGGAAGGTGAAGAGGGCGGCTCATCTCCCGGGCACGTCTCCCCAAAGCAGCTTGTGGATCTGGAGATTCAAGCGCAATTTCCTCTTCGAATCCCGAACCCATTCGGCGACGTCGGCGGCGACCTTCGACACCGCGCCCTTGAAGACCGGCGATATCAGGACGGCGTGCGTCTCGTCGAGGCGATGCTCCTGGATGAGGGCGATCGCCCAGTCGAAGTCGCGGCGGTCGGCGACGACGAACTTCACTTCGTCCTTCGGGCCGAGCAGCTTCAGGTTCTCGAGGTCATTGCGGGACTGCATGCCGGAGCCGGGGCACTTCACGTCGAGGATCTTCACGACCCGCGGATCCACGCGGTCGAGCGGGACGTGGCCGCCCGTCTCGAGGAGAACCGTGTAGTCGCGGTCGCAGAGCGCCGCGGCGAGCGAGTAGACGCCCTCCTGCTCGAGCGGCTCGCCTCCCGTCAGCTCGACGAGCGGGGCGCCGAGGCGGTCCACGTCGAGGAGCACGTCATCCAGGGTTCGGGTCGTTCCCCCGTGAAAGGCGTAGGCGCTGTCGCACCAGACGCACCGGAGCGCGCACCCCGTCAAACGCACGAACGTGCACGGCAGTCCCGCGAACGACGATTCGCCCTGGAGGCTGCGAAAAATCTCGGTGACGACGAGCGCCGGGGCGGGCATCGGACCGACGATAGCGCGGGCAACCGATAATCGCTCACGTGAGGCTGAAACTCGAGCTGGCCTATCTGGGAAGATTCTTCGAAGGGTGGCAGATTCAGGCGCCCCGGGCCGACGGCACGGCGCCGCGGACCATACAGGGAGAATTGGAATCTGCTTTGAAAGAGGTCTATCGGGCGGAAGTTCGCGTCCACGGCGCGGGACGGACGGACACCGGTGTACACGCGGAGGCGCAGGTCGCGCACGTCGACCTTCCCGCCGCCGCGCCATCAATACCATTCGAAGGAATACGACGTGGCCTGAACACGAAGCTCCCATGGGACGCACGGGTCCTCTCCGTCTCCGAAGCAAAATCCGACTTCCACGCCCGCCACTCGGCGACCGGCAAGATCTACGTCTACCGCCTGCGCCGGGGCGAAACGCTCCATCCCCATCGCGGCCTCGTCGAGGCTCTCGCGGGAGAGCCGCTGGACGTCGCGGCCATGCGTGCCGCCGCGGCGACCCTCGTGGGGCGCCGGGACTTCGCGCCCTTCTCGCTCACGGGGTCCAACCCGGGGACGACAGTGCGGACCCTCGCGAGGCTCGACGTTGAGGAACGCGGCACGCTTCTCGTGATCACCGCGGCGGGGGACGGCTTCCTCCGCGGCATGGTGCGCCGGCTCGTCGGGACGCTCCGCGACGCGGGGCGGGGGCGGATCCGGCCCGAGGAGGCGCTCGCGAAGCCAGGCCCCACCGCCGAGGCCCGCGGGCTCACGCTGGAGAGAGTCCTGTATCCCCCGGAGACGCTTCCGGAGGAGTCCCCGGCTCGTGCCGGCGCGCCCGTTTCATCGGGATAGAATCAGAGTCTGGGGTCGTGTTTCGCCCCGAACGCAGAAATGATCAACAAGGACTCCATCACCGCGCCCGGCGCCCCCGACCGGCCGCTCCTCGACGCCCTCGACCTCGGCCGTCTGCCCAGGCACGTGGCGGTCATCATGGACGGCAACGGACGGTGGGCGCGTCAGCGGCGCCTGCCGCGCGTCGAGGGTCATCGCGCCGGGATCGCCTCGGTGCGGGCGACGGTCGAGACGGCGGCGCGCCTCGAGCTCACGGCGCTCACGCTCTACGCGTTCTCGACGGAGAACTGGAAGCGCCCGCACCTCGAGGTCGCGACGCTCATGGCGCTCCTCAAGGAATATCTCCGGCGCGAGCTGAAGACGCTGCTCGACAACGACATCGTCTTCCGCGTCGTCGGCCGGATGGACGGGCTCGATTCCTCGGTCCAGCGCGAGCTCGAGCACGCGATCGCCGCCACGGCACAAGGCAAGGGCATGGTCTTCAACATCGCCCTCAATTACTCGGGCCGGGCCGAGCTGGCCGACGCGATGCGGGCGCTCGCGCGAAAAGTGCAGGCGGGCACGTTGTGCCCCGAGGACATCGACGAGGCCGCGATCGAATCGCAGCTCTACACGGCCGGGCTGCCCGACCCCGACCTCCTCATCCGCACGAGCGGCGAAATGCGCATCTCGAACTACCTCCTCTGGCAAATCGCCTACGCCGAGATCTACGTGACGCCCGTGCTGTGGCCCGACTTCCGCGCGGGACACTTCCTCGAGGCGCTCACGGAGTTCCAGAAGCGCGAGCGCCGTTACGGCGGCGTCTCGGAATCGGAAGGAAGGCGGGACGTGGTCGCGGCGCCGGCGGCGCAACCGGCGACCGCGTCACGATGAAATTCCAGAGGGAGCTCACGGCCGCGGTCCTCATCCCCGCGGTCCTCGCGGTGCTCGTGGCGGCGCCTCCCTGGGCCTGGGCGCTCCTCGTCGCCCTGGCGGCGACCGTGGCGCTTCTGGAGTTCTACCGGCTGATCGAGGCGGCGGGATGGATCGTCCCGAAACCCGCTGGCGTCGGCCTCTTCCTCGCCTTCGTGGCGGCGGCCCATCTCGCCTCCCTCCTCGCGCTCGTCGTGCTCACGGGCGTCACGCTTCTCGCGCTGCCGACACTCGTCATGTTCGCGTCGTCCCGCGAAGCCGTGTTCCTCGCGTCGTCCGCCTCGTCCGTCTTCGCGACGCTCTACGTCGCGCTGGGCGCGGGCTCAATGGTCGGCCTCCGCGCGATCGGCTGGCAGCCCGTCGTGTTCCTGCTCGCGATCGTGTGGGCCGGCGACTCCGCCGCCTACTACGTCGGGCGCCGGTGGGGAAAGCGGAAGCTCGCTCCGGTCGTGAGCCCGAAGAAGACGTGGGAAGGCCTCTGGGGCCAGCTCGGGGCCGGCCTCGCCTTCGGGGCGGCCGCGGCTCTCCTCCTCTTCCGCTCGGCGTCCGGTGCGACCGGCACGTCCGGCGCGCCGCGCACCCTTCTTCTCGGCGCGGCGCTCGGCCTCGTCGTCTCCGTCGTGGCGGTCGTCGGGGATCTCCTCGAATCCACCTTCAAGCGGAGCTGCGCGGTGAAGGATTCCGGCGGTCTCCTGCCCGGCCATGGCGGCCTCCTCGACCGGCTCGACTCCCTCCTCTACGCCTCGCCCGTCCTCCTCTTCGCCCTCGCGTTTGTGCCGGGAGCCCTGCCCCGATGAAAAAGCGCATCGCCCTCCTCGGCGCAACCGGCTCCATCGGGGACTCGGCCCTGTCCGTCGTCGCCCATTTCCCCGGGCGCTTCGAGATCGTCTCGATGTCGGCCGGGTCGAACCTCGAGAAGCTCCTGCCCGCGATCGCCGCGCACCGCCCGAAGGTCGTATCGGTGAGAACTCGGGAGGACGCGGCGCGGCTCCGGCAGGAATTCCCCGGCCTCTCGGTCGGCTTCGGCTCTCAGGGGCTCGTGGACGTGGCGACCCTTCCCGAGGCCGATGTCGTTCTCGGTGGCATCGTGGGGTCGGTCGGTCTCGCGCCCGCTTACGAGGCCGTGAAGCTTGGCAAGACGCTGGCCCTCGCGAACAAGGAGACGCTCGTCGTGGCCGGCGAGCCGCTCATGGCGGCCGCGCGCGCCTCCGGTGCCGCGGTCCTGCCCGTGGACTCGGAGCACTGCGCGCTCCATCAGGTCCTGCGCGCGGGAACTCACGCGGAAGTGAAACGCCTCGTCCTCACGGCTTCGGGCGGGCCGTTCCGCACCCGTGACTTCGCCACGTTTCCGGCGATCACCGTGGACGACGCCCTCCGGCACCCGACGTGGAAGATGGGCCCGAAGATCACGATCGACTCGGCCACGATGATGAACAAGGGACTCGAGGTCATCGAGGCGCGCTGGCTCTTCGACGTGCCGGGCCGGAAGATCGACATCGTCCTCCACCCGCAATCGATCGTCCACTCGATGGTCGAGTACGTGGACGGTTCGGTGCTCGCGCAGATGTCGCCGAACGACATGCGCTTTCCGATCCTCTACGCGCTCACGTATCCCGACCGCATTCCGACACCGCTCGAGGGGCTGGACCTCACGTCGCTCGGCAGGCTCGAGTTCTTCCCGATGGAACCGACCCGCTATCCGGCGGTCGGGCTCGCGTACGCCGCGCTCGAGACCGGCGGCTCGGCGCCGGCGGTGCTCAATGCCGCGAACGAAATCGCCGTCCAGGCGTTTCTCGACCGGCGCATTCCCTATCCCGCGATCGTCGAAATGGTTGCGCGCGTCCTCGGCAGGCACCGCGTCGTCGGAGTAACCTCCGTCGCGGATGCGCTCGAGGCCGACGCCTGGGCGCGGCGCGAGGCCGCCGCCATCCTCCCTCTCCTCGAAACCAGCCCGCGGGCGGCAACCGCCCCCGCCTTTCCCGCGTAACACCCCCGAGGCCTCATGACCATTCCGACGAACATCCTCGCCCTGATCTTCGTTCTCTCGTTCCTCATCGTGTTTCACGAGGGGGGACATTTCCTCGTCGCGAAGCTCTTCAAGTTCCCGGTCGAGATCTTCTCTTTGGGATTCGGGAAGCGCCTCTTCGGCTGGAAGAAGAACGAGACGGACTATCGCGTCTCGCTCATCCCGCTCGGCGGCTACGTGAAAGTCGTCGGCCTGGGGCCGGACGAAAGCGACATCGTCGCGGGCACGGCCGAGGCCTCGGTGACGCAGCCTGGGACGCGCCTTGAGCGCCTCCTCATCCTCTTCGCGGGGCCGGGCGTGAATCTCGTCCTGGCGCTCCTCCTCACCGCGCTCGCCTTCCTCATCGGCGTCGAGGTCGCGAAGTACAAGGGCGAGGCCCCGGTCGTGAAGGTCGTCGACCACGAGAGTCCGGCCGAGAGGGCGGGGATCCAGGCGGGGGACCGCATCGCGACGATCTCGGGCAACCCCGTAACGACGTGGGAAGAGGTGGAGCTAGAGACGGGCCTCGCTCCGCGCGAAGAGCTCACGGTCGGCATCGAGCGCGACGGAAAGCCGCTCACCCTGAGGCTGACCCCCGAGCCGCGCTCGAAGTACGACATCGGCTACACGGGCCTGAACCCTTACATCCCGGCCGTGGTCGCCCGGGTCGTCCCGGGCTATCCCGGCGCGAAGGCCGGCCTCCAGGTGGGCGACCAGATCGTCTCCGTCGGCGGCAAGAGAGTCGTCCTCTATTTCGAGGTCGTGCGCTTCATCCGCGAGGCCGCCTCCACGTTCGACAAGGACGGGCCGAGACCCATCGAGATGATCGTGTCGCGGGGCGGCGTGACGATGACGCTGAACGTCGTGCCCGTGAAGGAAGGCGAGAACTGGCGCATCGGCTTTGCGCCGAAAGAGGAGACGGTTCTCCGCCGCTTCTCGCTCTCCGAGGCCTTCGCGGCGTCGTGGCGCGAGAACGTCCGGCAGGTGCAGGTGACGGGGCAGATCGTGGGCCGCTTGTTCCGCGGCACCGGCTCGATACGTCAGTTCTCGGGCCCGATCGACATCGCGAAGTTCTCGGGTGAGGCGGCGCGCTCGGGGCCGTCGGCGCTCGTCCTTCTCATGGGCATCCTGTCCCTGCAGCTCGGAATTCTGAACCTCCTTCCGATCCCACTCCTCGACGGCGGGCAGATCTTCGTCACGCTGCTGGAGGCCGTGTTCCGCCGGGACTTCTCGATCCAGGTGAAGGAGCGGCTCCTGCAGGCAGGCTTCGTGTTCCTCGTCCTCGTCATGGTCACCGTCCTGTACTTCGACGTCCTCAAGAACGTCAACTTCTGATGTCTTCGAGCACGGTTCGCGCGCGGCACGGGACGGTCGGCGTGCGGGTGGGAAAGGTCCAGGTCGGAGGCGGCGCGCCGGTCGTCGTGCAGTCCATGTCGAATACGGACACAGCCGACGTCGAAAGCACCGTCAAGCAGTCGCTCGAGCTCGCCGAGGCGGGCTCCGAGCTCGTCCGCGTCACGGTGAACGTGGATGAAGCCGCCGCGGCGGTCCCCCGGATCAAGACGCGCCTCCTGGCCGCCGGCTGCGACGTGCCCCTCATCGGCGACTTCCATTACAACGGGCACCTCCTCCTCACGAAGTACCCCGAAATGGCGAAGGCGCTCGACAAGTACCGGATCAATCCCGGAAACGTCGGGATGGGGAAGAGGCGGGACGAACAGTTCGCGACGATCTGCGCCGTGGCGCGGGACCTCGGGCGGCCCGTGCGCATCGGGGTGAACGGCGGCTCTTTGAACCAGGAGCTCGTCATGCAGAAGATGCGGGAGAACACGGACCGCGATCTCGGCCGCTCGTCGGAAGACATCGTGAACGAGTGCATGGTGCTCTCGGCGCTTCAGTCGACCGAGCTCGCGCTCGAGACGGGCATGCGGAAGGACCAGATCATCATCTCGTGCAAGGTCTCGCGCCCGAACGACCTGATCGCCGTCTACCGCGACCTCGCGTCGAAGACCGACCAGCCGCTCCACCTCGGCCTCACGGAGGCCGGGATGGGGACGAAGGGGCTCGTGTGGTCGTCCGCCGCGATGGGCGTGCTGCTCGACGAAGGGATCGGGGACACGATTCGCGTGTCGCTCACGCCGCGCCCGGGCGGCGATCGCCGCGAAGAGGTGTACGCGGCGTGCGAGCTCCTCCAGTCGCTCGGCCTCCGCAGTTTCGCGCCCTCGGTGACGGCCTGCCCCGGCTGCGGCCGCACGACGTCCACTCTCTTCCAGGAGCTCGCCGAGAGCATCCAGGACTACGTGCGCCAGCAGATGCCTGCCTGGAAGACGCGCTATGACGGCGTCGAGACGATGACGCTCGCCGTGATGGGCTGCATCGTGAACGGCCCCGGCGAGAGCAAGGCCGCGAACATCGGCATCTCGCTGCCCGGCACGGGCGAGGCCCCGAGCTGCCCCGTCTTCATCGACGGCCAGAAGTTCACGACGCTGAAGGGCACGCACGACGAGCTGTCGGCGGCTTTCCGGAAGCTCGTGGACGACTACGTCGAGACGAAATACGCGAAGAAGTGACCGGAGAGGCGGGCGCTCAGCTTCCCGACAGCCCCTTCTTGTCGAAGTGCGCCTTGAGCCTTTTCGAGAGCGCGAGCTGCTTGGCGTAGTTCAGGGAGTAGACGGCGATAGGGGCGCCCGCCACGTTGAACGGCACGGAGGCGAGCGCGATGAGGAAGTGCCGCGCCTTCTCGGCGGTGGTGAACTCGGGGTTCCGGAAGTCGACGACCGTGCGGTAGTACTTGCCGAGCAGCTTGTAGACGTCGCCGAGGACCTTCGTGAAACCCATCTCGACGCCCCACGACAGGCACTCGCCCGCGCGCACCGAGGAGAGGAACTCCCGCCACGTGGCTCCGGGCGCCATCGTGAAGACGGACGCCACGGGTGGGTACGTGTGCGCATCCGAGCCTCCGATGAGCGCGAGAGAGCCGCGCTTTTCCTTGGCCGCCGTGACGAGGTCCTCCACGAGCGCGTTGTGCTGGTACGCCATCGAGCCGTTTTTCACCTCGAAGACGTCGAAGAGCTCGAGCATCGTGGTGAAGAAGTCCTCGGGCGCCTGCCGCATCCGGTACGACTGGAAAAGGTGGTTCGCCGAGTAGAGGAGGCTTTCGCTCCTGAGGTACTCGACGAGATCGAAGATGTTCCGCCGCTTGCGGTCGACGACCTTCCACTGCGGGAGCGAGAGATCGAAGATGTTCACGTGGATGCGGTGGCCCGTGCGGGGGAAGAACGTCTCGATCTCGGCGGAGACGAAGAAGTCCGCGTAGTCGAGATGCCGGTCCTGGAACTTGAGGCAACCGTCCACGGTGTCGTGATCCGTGAAGGTCACGAAATCCATCCCGCGGCTCTTCGCGAGGCGGTACGTTTCGTCAGGGTCGTTGTACGAGTCGCGCGTGTTCGCGGCCTTGAAGTACTTGAACATCGACGCGTTCGTGTGGAGGTGGAGGTCCGCCCGCGCGAGGGGGAGGGCCGGCCCGGAGTCGGGTTCGGGGGAGCGGGGGGCCGGAGGGCGGGTGTCTTCCATGGGGAGGGCAGTGTCCGGGTCCCGCCGGGGTGAGTCAAGGACGAGAGGCCCGCCCGCCTGCTAAAGTCGTTTCGTCATGGGAGGGGTGTTCGGAAGAGTGTTCTACGCGATGTTGCTGGCCGGTGTGCTCGCCACGGCGACCTGGGTGTCGTTCACGCGCTTCGTCGCGGGGAAGTCGCTCAAGGTGCCGAATCTCACGAACCTCACCGCGGAGGAAGCGGCGACCGTCGCGGTCGAGCGCGGCCTCGAGGTGAAGGTGGACTCCGCGCAGGAGGGGTTCGACGATACGGTCGCGGCGCACCGCGTAAGGAGCCAGGTGCCGGCCGCGGATACGGCGGTCAAGAGCGGTCAGACGATCCGCATCGCCCTGTCGCTCGGGCCGCGTGCCGTGCGGATGCCCGATCTGACGGGCCTCTCGGCCCGCGCCGCGGCTCTCGCGGTGACGAAGGCAGGCCTCAAGGACGCCGCCGTTTCGACGGTGCGGCTTCCGGGTCCGCCCGGAGTGGTCGCGCAGGGAATCGCGCCCGGTTCGATCGCGCCGCCCGACTCGGCGGTCGACCTGCTCGTGAACCGCGGCATGGCGGACGTCGCCTGGGTCATGCCGGACCTCATCGGCCGCGACTTCGAGCGCGTCCGGACGGCGTTCGAGGAGCGGGGGTTCCGCATCGGCGGGGTCAAGAGCCAGGCCTACGAGGGCGCGGCGACCGGCACCATCCTCCGGCAGTTTCCGCTCGCGGGCTCGCCCGTGACGCGGCGCGACGCCCTGTCGTTCGTGATCGCGGCGTCCGAGGGGGGTGCATGAGCGTCGCCCTCGCCCCGTCGCTCCTGTCGGCGGATTTTTCCCGACTCGGCGACGCGGCGCGCGCGTGCGAGGAGGGCGGCGCCGACTGGATCCACTTCGACGTGATGGACGGCCACTTCGTCCCGAACCTCAGCGTCGGTCCGATCGTCCTCAAGGCGCTCCGGAAGGCGACGCGCGTGCCCTTCGACGTCCACCTCATGATCGAGGAGCCGCTCGCGACGCTCGACCAGTACCTCGACGCGGGCGCCGGGCGCGTGGCCGTGCACGTCGAGGCCGAACCGCACCTCAATCGCTTCGTCCAGCATGTGCGCGCGCGCGGCGTGAGTCCCGGCGTCGCGATCAATCCGGGCACGTCGCTGGCGTCGGTCGACGAGGCGCTCCACTTCGTGGACTTCGTCCTCGTGATGACAGTCAACCCCGGCTGGGGCGGGCAGACCTTCATCGCAGGCTCTCTCGACCGGATCGCGCGCCTCTCGGAGTCGATCCGGAGCGTGGGTTCGAAGGCGACGATCGCCGTGGACGGGGGCGTCGGCTTCGACAACATCGCGCCCCTGGTCAGGGCCGGGGCGCGCCATTTCGTCGCGGGCTCGTCGATCTTTTCGGCGGGAGACGTCCGGGAAGCCATCCGCGGGCTGCGGGAAGCGGCGGGCACCCCCGGCACGTTGCGTGCTTGAAACCGGGCCGATGCCGGTGCATTCTCCGCAACTCATGACACGCGCCACCCTCCTCCGCTCGCTGACTCTGCCCGCCGCCACGTTCGGCGCAATGCTCGGCGCGGTCCTTCTCGTTCTGTCCGGCTGCGGTGCCTCCAACGACACGGCGAAACTCACTCGCGAGCTCCTGACGATGCCGAAGGAAGAGGCGTATGCGCGGGGCGAGGGGCTGGTCAAGAGGAAGAAGTACCAGACGGGTCGCCAATACCTCCGGTTCGTGGCCGAGAACTACGCGAACGATCCGATCGGGCGTCAGGCCGCGCTGCGGCTCGCCGACTCGTTCTTCGACGAGAAGACGCAGCTCGGTTATCTCGAGGCCGGCGTGAGGTACAAGGACTTCCGGAACCGCTACCCGTCGCACCCGAAGTCCGACTACGCCCTGTTCCGCCTCTCGCAGTGCTCGGACCGGCAAGCCGAGCGGCCCGACCGCGAGCAGACGAATACGCGTCTCGGGGCAACGTCTTACCGGGAGCTCATCATCAATTTTCCCGACTCGCCTTACGCCACGGAGTCGCGGACGCGCCTCGGCGTCATGCGCAACCTCCTCGCCGAGCACGAGTACCTCGTGGGCCATTTCTACCTGAAGCGCAGGGCCTGGCGCGCCGCGAAGGGCAGGATGGACGTCATCCTCGCGGCCTATCCCGAGTACGCGGGGCTGGACAAGGTGCTCTACGAGGCGGGAGTTCTCGAGCGCAGGATGGGGAACGGCGGCGAGGCGCGGTCGCTCTGGGAGCGCCTCCAAAAGGACTACCCGGCGAGCCCGCTCGTGAAGAAGGTGCCGGCGCCTCTCGCCACCGCGCCCGCCCTCGTCCGTGCCGCGGGCGGCTGACGCCTACCTTGGCAGGCCCCGGCAGGCCCTCGATTTGACGTAACCGGTTTCGATGCGGTAACTTAGATCGCTTTCTGGTCGTGGTTTTGCTTGGGAGTGGTTTCTCAAGGGCACCGTTTCCGGGCAGGAGGTCGTCATGCGTCATCCTCTGGCTGCGCTCACGGCGGGCATCCTGCTCGCCGCCACGTCCGCCCTCCAGGCGGTGGACAACACGCGCCCCGCCCTCACGCGAGAGGTCGCCCCTGCTCGGCCGGCCCTGATCGAAAAGGTCGTGAGAGCGCCTCGAACCGTGACTGGTCCGCTCGCGATCGGCGTCGAAACGGACGTCTACTGCTCGGGCTATCTCGGCGAAATGAGCGAGGTCTTTCCGGGCGCGATCGTGAGCGCCGAGAAGGAAAAGAACCAGACGTTCTTCATGCTCGGCGACATCGTCTACCTCGATATCGGAGAGCGGGACGGCCTCGCGGCGGGAATGGAGTTCACCATCGTGCGGCCACAGCAGGCCGTGAACAAGTGGGGCTCCGTCACCGACGTCGTGGGACGGGTCTACCAGACGCCCGGCCGCCTCCGCGTGATCTGCGCCCAGGAGCGGTCGGCAATCGCCGAGATCTCCTATTCGTGCATGGACGTGCAGGTCGGCGACTCCATCATGCCGTTCGAGCCGATCCCGGTGCCGCTCGTGCGGCGGACGCAGATCATGACGATGTGCGACACCCCGAACGGGAAGGTGATCGGCCACATCGTGGAGACGCGTCTCGGGGAGACGCCAGTCGGGACCGATTCGCTCGTCTACCTGGATCTCGGCGAGGCCGACGGCCTGAACCCGGGCGACTTCCTCACCGTCTACCGGGCTTCGGGGCGCGCGGAAGGCGTGCGGACGATTCTCGGCGAGGCCTCGATCCTGACGACCCGGCGCCGGACTTCGGTCGCGATCATCACGCTGATGGCCGACACGATGGGCGTCGGGGACTCCGTCGAAATCAAGTAGGAACGGATCCTCAAAAAACTCTTGCGGGGAGAAATTCCCGTGATAGTTTTCTCTCCCCCAAACGGCGAGCGTTCGTGCGGTGTGCGGGAGGAGACGTGTCTGTGACGATCGACGGGCAACTGCAGCGGATCATCGACGAGCTGGTTTCGAAGGGCATTCCGCTCGAGGCAGCCAAGAAGGAATTCGAAAAAAAATACGTGGCCGCGGCCGTGACGCGCGCGTCGGGCAACATGGGCCGCGCGGCGAAATCCCTCGGCATCCACCGCAATACCCTGCGCGCGAAGATCTCGCTCCTGAAGGTCAAGCCGCCCCTCAAGGGGCGGGACAATAGCTGAGCGGCGCGAATTTTCCGGATGGAAAACGGCGGGAGCCCTGGGGGCTCCTACTTGGGCTTGTTGGTGTCGTCATCCTTCGAATCGCCGGACTGGCCGCTGCGCATCGCATCCTTGAAGTTCTTGATGCCTTCGCCGAGGCCCTTGCCGAGCTGCGGAATCTTGCCGGCCCCGAAGATGAGCACGACGATCACGAGGATGACGAGAAGTTCGGGAAGACCGAGATTGGGCACGGGCGCCTCCTGCCGGCGGAATCATACTCCGGGCCCTCCGCTCAGAGGAACGCGAGGAGGGGAGCGAAGGGCCCCCGGGGCGCGGTGTGCCGCCGGATGACGCGCCGGGCCGCCTCGCGGTGCGGCCGATAGAACGGCCTTCCCATGAGCATCATCTTCTCGAACGTCCCGAGGACCTTCCAGGCGCGCTGCAGGAGGACCGCTTCGGAGTACGCGGAGGCGCCTGCGGGGACGGCTTCGGCGGCCCTTTCGAAGCGGAGCGAGACCGGGTCGTAGTCCGGCGGTCCAAGGCGGAGATCCTGAAAGTCGATCGCGGCGAGCCGTCCGCCGGGAGCACGCATGAGGTTGTTCGCGTGGTAGTCGCGGTGCGTCGGCACCGCGTCTCCCGTGGCCCGGGGATCGGCGGCGGCGTGCGCGAGGGCGCCCGCCCGTTCGGTCCAGTCCGCGGCGCGCGAATCCTCGAGCGGTTTGCGTCCTCCCTTCTCGAGGGCCCAATGTCGCGTGTGGTCGAGCTCGGCGGTGAAGAAAGCCGCGTCGAAGGCCGGGTTACGGACCGCGACGGTCCGCGCGACCGAACGGAGGGGGAGAAGCACGTCCTCCGCTTCGTCGAGGAGGCGGGACCGGTCTTCGGCCGGCGCCTCCGCGAGGTCCATCGCAAGGTCCCGATTTCCGAGATCCTCGATCAGGGCCGCCCCAAGGTCCGGGGCGTCCGCGTGGAGCGCGGGCACGCGCACCCCGGCGGCATGGAGCGCCGCGCCGATCGCGGCCCAGTTCGCCTGCGCGAGGGACGCCGGTTGCGGGTAGAGAACGAGGAGCGCCGACGAGCCGCCGGCCGTGGGCTGCCGGAAGTAGCGCCGGGCACCGATGTCGCCAGCCAGAGGGGACGGGACCGGCGCCCCGGCGAGGCCGAAGCGCTTACGCGCCTGTCCGAGCCGCCCCGCGGTGTCCTCTGGGGCGGGCGAGTTCACCCCTTTTTCGCGGGCGCGGACGCAGGCGCGGGGGCTGGCACGGGCGCCGTGGCCGGAGGCGCGCTCTCCTCGAGGATCTCGACCTTCACGAGCTTCTGGTAAACGCGGGGCTTCCCGAGGCTGGCGTTGGACGGATCCGGATTCGACTCCGCCACGATGCGGTCCACGACGTCCATTCCCTTCACGACCTCGCCGAAGGCCGTGTACTGGTGGTCGAGGGACGGGTAGTCCTTGAGCACGATGAAGAACTGCGACGACGCCGAGTCCGGCGCGGCCGACCGGGCCATCGAGACGACGCCGCGTTTGTGCGGCGTGTCGTTGAACTCCGGCTTGAGCGTGACGGGCTGACCCTTCGCGTCCGTGCGCCCCGCGTTTCCCCAGACGAAGGCGTTCTTCGGGTCCTTCGTCAGAGGATCGCCGCCCTGCAGGACGAAGCCCGGAATGACGCGATGGAAGAGCGTTCCATCGTAAAAGCCGTCGCTCGCGAGATCGACGAAGTTCCTCACGTGATTCGGCGCGCGATCGGCGAAAAAGCGGATCGTCACGTCGCCGCGCTCGGTGTGAAGGACGGCCACCGCGTGGGCGTAGTCGTGGGTCGCCGCTTTCGGCGGGACCTTCTTCTTCGCCTTCGGCCGGGTGGCGGCATCGAGGTCTCCGGCCGACGAGAGAACGAGAAGAGCCGCGAGGGCCGCGCGGACCGCCCGGGGGGCTGCCTTTCTCATCGACATTCCGTGTGTCCTCCTTGGAGCTTCGGAGCGGTCCTTGTCAGCGCGACTGGCCGCGCCGATGATAGACCTCAGGATGCTGGCCGAAACCTTCCTGAAGATGGTCGAGAAGGCGACGACCGACCTCGACCTCGAGCGCCTTCGGATCGACGTTCGGGCGCTTGCCGAAAAACACCCGGAGGCCACAACGCGCGAGAAAGGCGAGCGCCTCGTCACGAAGGCCGCCCGTCGCGCCGCCGTCCTCGGAGGCGTCGCGGGACTCCCGCCCGGCTGGACCGCGCTCGCTACGGCCGCGCCCGAGCTGACCGCCCTCCTCATCCTGCAGAGCCGGCTCATTGTCTCGCTTCATCTCCTGTATGGCGCTCCGATGGAGCCGAAGGAACGGGCCCTCGAGGTGCTCGCGGGTCTGGCTTCCGGCGCGGGCATCAACGTCGGGCGCCGTCTCACGACCCGGGCCGCCGAGGAAATCGCGACGCGTCTGCTCGCGCGGTTCGTGGGCCGCGAGGTCTCGCACCTCGTACCCGTGCTCGGCGCCGCGGCCGGTGCCGCCCTGAACTACGGGGCCGTGCGCGCGGTCGGCCGCGCCGCTCTGAGGCGCGTCGAACGGCTCTACGGGCCCCCCGAACTACCAGGAACCGGACTCATTCTCGACGCCAAGGGAAAGGTATTATAGGGGGTCGCGTGATAAGGTTCCGGCTTCATTCAGGCGTCGAGGCGTAAGCCGTACCGAGGAACCCCGGGGCGACGACGTACTTCGGAGGAGACCGATGCGCGAGCAGTTCTACGAGGCAATACGGACGACGGCGAACGTCGGCTGGAATGCCTTCCAGGCCGTGAATCGCCGCGTCCCGGCGCGCGCTTTTCATCCGGCCTGGTCGCCGGAGCCGCTCCCGAAGAGTCACGAGCGCACGAAGCCCCCCCTGGGCTACCCCCGCCGCACGGATTCGCTGTGCCCGACGTGCACACGGGAGGTCCGCGACGCGATCGTGGGCGGCACGCGGGAGCTCCGCGAGCTCGTGGACGGGCGGCCCGGAGAAATCCCGGCCGACATCGTCCTGCGCGGCAACGAGATCTGGATGGTCAAGACGTGCCCGAAGCACGGCACGTTCGAAGACCTGATGTCCAGTGACGCGAAGTTTTTCAGCCGGCTCGAACAGAATTTCTTCGGGCGCGACGTCAAGATCGCGAAGGACAAGCTCCACGACCACGGCTCGGCCTCGATCAGGTACGGCCGCGGCGCCGTCCTCACGGTCGATCTCACGAACCGCTGCAACATGATGTGCAACCCGTGCTTCATGGACGCGAACCAGGTCGGTTACGTCCACGAGCTTTCCTTCGAGGACATACGGGAAATCCTCGACAACGCCGTCTCCATCAAGCCCCGCCGCCAGCTTTCCGTGCAGTTCTCGGGCGGCGAGCCCACGATCTCGCCCTTCTTCATCCAAGCGACGCGTTACGCGAAAGAGGTCGGCTACTTCTCGGTCCAGTGCGCCACGAACGGCATCCGGTTCGCGCAGGAGCCGGAGTTCGCGAAGGCGGCGTACGAGGCGGGGCTGCGGCTCGCGTACCTTCAGTTCGACGGGGTCGGGAACGAGCCGAACGCCCATCGCGGCGTGGGCAACCTATACGACGTCAAGCTGCGGGCGCTCGACAACCTCCATGCCGCGGGCATCGACGTCACGCTCGTGACGACGATCGTGAATACCGTCAACAACGACCAGGTCGGGGACATCATCCGGTTCGCGATCCGGAACATCGACAAGATCAACGCGGTCTCCTTCCAGCCCGTCTCCTTCACGGGTCGGGACGAGGAGATCGACGACGAGACGCGGAAGAAGCAGCGGTACACGCTGTCGCACCTCGCGCACGACGTGAAGAACCAGGCCGGCGTCGGCGAGCCGATGCGCGACTGGTTCCCGCTCTCGGCCTCGGGCCCGTTCTCGGATCTCAAGGACCTGCTCGGGGGGCTCGAAGGGCAGTGGGGCTCGCTCAAGTGCGGATGCCACCCGAACTGCGGCATCGGCACGATGATGCTCGTCCACCCGGAATCCGGCGACGCCGTGCCCCTCACGCAGATCCTCGACGCGGACCGGCTTCTTCGCGACCTGACGGTCGTCACGGATGCCGCGCGCGGGCGCTTTCTCACGATCGTCCAGACCGCCCTGGCGCTCGCGCGCAACATCCGCCCGGCAGGTGTCCCGAAGAACCTCGGCGTCTGGGAGACGCTCAAAGTCATGGACGGGCACACCGGCAAGGGCATGGGAATCGCGAAGCAGGCGCGCTATCCGTGGCGCGTCCTCCTCGTCGCGGGGATGTGGTTCCAGGACCTCTTCAACTACGACTTCCGCCGCACGGAGATGTGCATCATTCCCTACGGCACGCAGCTCGGCGAGATCTCCTTCTGCGCCTACAACACGGGCGCGGGCTGGCGGCAGATCGTCGAGGAGATGCACCAGAGCGCGACGCTCGCGGAGTGGTACAAGGAGAAGGGCCGCCATCCCGTGTACGCCCACGGCAGGCGCGTTCCTCTTCCCTCGTTCACGCCCGCGCCGGTCCCCTCCACGCTTCCCGTGTTCCAGCCCGGACTTCCCGCCGCCGCGCGTTCCGCGACGCCGGGTCTCACGGTCCTGCCTTCGTTCAGCGGGGCGTTGGGGAAATAGCGCGCGCCGCGAGAGCCACGAGGGCGTCGGCCGCTTCGCCCGGGTTTTCGAGCGGGACGAGATGCCCCGCGCGGGGAACGGTCACGAGGCTGACCCACGAGGCGCGTCCCGCGACGGCCGTCATCGCTTCGGCGTCCGAAGGCGGCGCGATCGCGTCTTCGTCGCCCACGACGACGAGGAGCGGCTTCTCCCAACCGGAGAGCACCTCGAAGCCTTCGTCGCGGAGCGCGAGGCCCGAGAGGTCGGCCATCGCGGTCTGGGGCGGCGTCGCGAGGATCATCGCGCGCGCGATCTCCTCGGCCGGCTTGCCCTTCGAGCTTCGGGCGAGAAGCTTCGGCAGCATCGCGGAAAGAGCCGCCTCGATCCCGTCCTTGCGGATCGACTCGATCGCTTCCCGGCGTTTCACCCGGTCCGCATCGTCGTCCGACGAGGCCTTCGTGTCGAAGAGCGCGAGGCCCTCGATGCGGCCGCGGAACCGCGCCGCGTGCCGTTTGACGAATTCGAACGCCACGTAGCCGCCCATGGAGAGGCCGGCGAGAAGGAACGGCTCGCCGGCGGGCAGGGCGTGGGAGATCTCCTCCGCCATGTCGTCGGCCAGGAGCGACATGGCGTGGACCGGCGCGGCAGGGCGGAGCGACGTGCCGCGGCCGCGGAAGTCCGGGGCGAAAACGGCGGTGATCGGGCCGAGCGTGCCTGCCGCGGCGCGCCCGGCGAGCGGCTCCCAGATGCGGCGGTCGAGGGGATAGCCGTGAAAGGCGACGAGGTGCATGGCGCCCATCTTACGGGCAGGGGATCACGGCCGGTACGTCACGCTGTTTCGGGGCCCTTCCCAGACGGTGACTTCCTCGAGGCGCACGCCTTCGGTGAGGACGCCCGCCTGGCGGATCTCGTCCGCGACCCACAGCGCGACGTTCTCGGCGCTTGCGTTCTTTCGGTCGAACGGGGGAACGGTGTTGAGGTCCCGGTTGTGGAGCCGCGACGCAAGCTCCTTCACGAAGGTCTCCGTCGGGACGAAGTCCACGGAGAGGTCGTAGGCGCCGAGCGCGGAGGTTCCGAGCGCGACCTCTATCTTCCAGGAGTGTCCATGCACGGGCTCGGGCCCCCCCATGTAGTCCACGAGGTGGTGCGCCGCCTCGAAGGTCGCGTGGCAGCGGACGGTGAAAGGCATCGGAGCGAGTCTACGACGTGAGGACGGTCTCTTCGCGCCGAACCCGGATCCCGTGCTGACCCTCGGGCGGGACGCCGTATTCCTTCTCCAGGAACTTCTTCGGCGTCGTGGCCTCGGTGCCCGAGAGCGCCAGGCGCTCCGTGCGCGTTTCTCCGTTCGGAAGAGTGAACGAGTAGACGGCTTCGGTGGCCGCGCGGCCCAGGGACTTCGCTCCCTTCGGCAGCTCGACGCACGAGGTGATCCGGAGGCCTCCGGGGAGCCGCACGTTCACGGCGGCGACGTGCGCCTCCGAGAGCGCGTCGAGGACGTCCACGTCGAAGAGCTCGTGCTTCGACTCGTGGCCGAGTGGCAGCGCCGGACCCATGGACATCCTAAGGTGCGGGTTGTATCCCTCGGTGTACCGCACGGGAGCGCCGGACGCGCGCAGCGCGCGCTCGAGGACGTCCATGGTGTTGCGATGAGAGAGGTAGCGTGCGTCGCCGAGCTTCTCGAAGGTGAGCCGGTACGACCGCGCCGTCTCGGTGAGGGGCACCGCGAGCGCGCCGCCCGGAGCACGCCGCTCGCGCAGCGGCAGGAGGTCCGGCGTCGCCTTCATGCGGTACGCGGCGCCCTTGGTACCTTCCAAGAATCCGAATTCCGGCGGGAGCGGATTAGCGAGCACCGTGTCCTCGCCGTCGCCGGGGACGCCGCACGCGTAACAGTGTCCCCACTTGCAGTCGTCGGTGTGCATCTCCTTGAGCGCCTTCTTCCACTCGACGATCAGGAACGGTTTGCGGATGAACGCATCGACGACGTCCCAGGGAAGCGTCTCCGTGAGGTCTTTCTCGCGCAGGTGGCGGGGCTTCGGGACGTCCGCCGCGCGGAGCGCCTCGTTCCAGCGCTCCCACGAGAAGTGCTCGCTCCAGGCGTCGAAGCGTCCGCCACGATTCCAGACTTCGAGAATCGCGCGGCCCATGCGCCGGTCGCCGAGCGAGAGCATCGTCTCGATCTCGGCCTCCTTCGGCTCGTGCCACGTCATCTTCGCGCCCTTCACGGAGCGGAAGCGGTCCTTGAGATAGGCCAGCTTTCGGCTGAGGTTCTCGACGCCGTCGAACGCGAACCACTGGAACGGCGTGAAGCTCTTCGGCACGAAGGATCCGACCGACACGTTCACCGTGGGCCTCACGCCGTGCTTTCGGCCCTGGGCGAGGATGTCCTTGACGAGCGTCACGAGCTCGTCGAGGTCGGGATCGGTCTCCGTCGGGAGGCCGATCATCGTGTAGACCTTGATCATGTCCCAGCCGCGCGAGAACGCCACGTCGGCGGCCTTCACCATGTCGGCGTTCGTGAACGTCTTGTTGATGACGCGACGGAGCCGGTCCGAGCCCGTCTCGGGAGCGAACGTGAAGCCCGACTTGCGCACCTCCGAGACCGCGTCCGCGAGGCCGACGGAGAACGCCTCCGCGCGGAGAGAGGGCAGCGAGATCGAGACCTTCGTCTTCGCGAGCTCCGGCGCGAGGCACGCGACGAGGGGCTCGATCTGCGAGTAGTCGGCCGAGGACAGCGAGAGGAGGCCGACCTCGCTCCAGCCCGCTTCGTCGATGAAGGCCTTCGTGGCTTTTGCGACGTCGGCGGGGTCCAGCTCGCGCACGGGCCGGTACCAGTAGCCGGCCTGGCAGAAGCGGCAGCCCTGCGTGCAGCCGCGCATGATCTCGAGGCCGAGGCGGTCCTGGATGATGTCGACGGACGGCACCATCGGCTTTTCGGGGTAGACGTCGGCCGAGAGCTTCTCGACCCAGACGCGGTTTGCCTTCTCGGGAACTCCCGGCACGTTCGGTGTCGTCGACACGGCGCGGTCGCCGTCGTAGACCACGTCGTAGAGGGACGGCACGTAGATGCCCGGGCAGGCGGCGAAGGCGAGAAGCCGCTCCCTTCGCGGAAGCCCCTTCGTGGTCGCGACCTCCTCGAGGAAGACGGGAAGGGCCTCCTCCGCGTCGCCGATGAGGAAGACGTCGAAGAAGTCCGCGAGCGGCTCGGGGTTCGCGGTGCACGGGCCGCCGCCGATGACGATCGGATCCGCGTCGCCGCGGTCCGAGGCGAGCACGGGGATGCCCGACAGGTCGAGCATGTTCGGGACGTTCGTGTAGTTCAGTTCGCTCTGGAGAGAGAAGCCGACGACGTCGAAGTCCGAAACGGGCGCGAACGACTCGACCGAGAAGAGAGGGACCTTCTCCCGGCGGAGCACGGCCTCGAAGTCGACCCAGGGCGCATACGTTCTCTCGCAGGCCCATTCCGCGCGCCGGTTCACGATTTCGTAGAGGATCTTCGTGCCGGTGTGGCTCATCCCGATCTCGTAGGCGTCGGGAAACGCGAGGCACACGCTGACCGATGTGGCGCCGAGATCCTTGCGCGTCACGTTCCTCTCGAGGCCGAGGTAACGCCCGGGACGCTCGACGGCGAGGAGGAAGCGCTCGAAGCGCGGGCGGACGGACGTGTAACGCACGGTGGATGTCATGGACCGGCGAGTTTACCGTGTCGCTGAGACGTCGTCGCAGACTTGGCGCCGGGCCGGTTCAGGCCGTCCGGGCGACGCCCACGGGACAGGAGACTCCCGTTCCCCCCAGGCCGCAGTAGCCATCGAGATTCTTCGCGAGGTACTGCTGGTGGGTGTCCTCGGCATAATAGAACTCGGGGGCGGGCAGGATCTCGGTCGTGATGGCGCCGTAGCCCGCGGCCGCGAGCTCCCTCTGGAACGCGCTCTTCGAGGCCTCGGCCGCCGCGCGCTGCGTCTCGTCGAAGGTGTAGATGCCCGAGCGGTACTGCATGCCCGTGTCGTTCCCTTGCCGCATACCCTGCGTCGGATCATGGTTTTCCCAGAACACCTTCAGCAGCTCCTCGTACGAGACCTCCGCGGGATCGAAGACGACGAAGACGACCTCGCTGTGCCCCGTCTGTCCCGTGCAGACCTCGCGGTACGTGGGGTTCGGAGTCACGCCGGCGGCATAGCCGACGGCGGTCGAGAAGACGCCGCTCCTCTGCCAGAACATTTTCTCGGCGCCCCAGAAACATCCCATCCCGAAGAGAGCGCGTCGCATCCTCGCGGGGAAGGGCGGCTCGAGCGGGCGGCCGTTGACGAAGTGCTTCTTTGGGACGGGCATGGCGGCGGATTCTGCTCCTCATGCGCCTAGAAGAAAAGCGGTTCGTCGGGAGAAACCGAACGGTCGCCCCGGCCGATTGACTCCCCGAAGGCAGCGGCCTAGATTGCCGCTCGGATGGCTCTCGACGACAAGGTCCGCGCGTACCTTCGCGAGCTCGGCGCCGCGCTCAACGAAGCGGTGTCGTCCTCGGAGAAGGTGCACGAGATCCTCGCAAAGGTGAAGGCCGAGGGTTACGGGGTGTATCTCGTCCTCGACGCCACGGTCGCCCTCGAGAAGCGCGGACGGCGCTCGTCGGCCGCACTCCCGTCCATCCGGCGCGGTGCGCTGCAGGCGGCCCGCGCCGCCGAGAACGGCGAGGGCTCCACCGTCGAGCGCGCGGTCTTCCAGATCAACGTCAAGGATCTGAGCTTCCTGCGCTCCGTCGGGATAGACCCCACGCGGCCCATCCGCTCCCGCCGCCGCGCGCAGGCCACGGTCACGATCCGGTCGACCGTGGCGAAAAGGGGTTGAAGGCGCAGGACCTTCTGGGCCTTTCCCCTCTTGACGTCGCGCGTGCCGTGCGCGAGGTCGCCCCGGAGTCGTTCCGCGCCGCGCAGATCTTCAAGTGGATCCACGAGCGGCGCGCCGCGGACTTCAAGGAGATGACGAATCTTCCGAAGGCGATGCGCGAGGCCCTCGCGAAGGACTTCGTCATCGGCCTCCCGAAGATCGTCGCGAGGACGCCCGCGCCCGACGGCACCGAGAAATTCCTGTTCGAGCTCGCGGACGGGGCGCGCATCGAAGCGGTGTACATCATGGAGTCGAGGAAGACGCCCTCGTGGACCGACCCCGAGACGCCGGGCGCTTCACGCGTGACGATCTGCCTGTCCTCGCAAACGGGCTGCGCGGTGGACTGCGCATTCTGCGTGACGGGCCGTATGGGCGCCGGGCGCAACCTCACGGCCGGGGAGATCGTCGGCCAGTACCTCGCGATCGCGCGCGCGAAGGGCTTCGGCCCGCACGAGGCGAACGTCGTCTTCATGGGGATGGGAGAGCCTCTCCTGAACGTCGCGAACGTGGTGCGGGCGCTCGATCTCCTCGAGGAGGAGGTCTCGCCGAAGCGCACGACCGTTTCGACGGCGGGCGTCGTGCCCGGAATCGAGACGCTCGCGGGCCGGCCGCACCGCCCGAACCTCGCCGTGTCGCTCTCGGCCGCGGACGACGAGACGCGGACGAAGCTCATGCCGATCAACCGGACGTATCCCCTCGCCCCGCTCCTCGCCGCGCTCAAGCGGTGGCCGCTCGAGCGCGGGCGGCGCATCACCTTCGAGTACGTCCTCATCGCGGGCGTGAACGACCGGGTCTCGGACGCCGTGAAGCTCGCGGCGCTCCTGCGCCCCCTGCCGTCCAAGGTCAATCTGATTCCCCTCAACGAGTCGAAGGAATGGCTCCCCGGCCTCTCGCGGCCGGCGGACGCCGCCGTGAACGCCTTCGCGAAGGCGGTCGCGGACGGCGGCGTGCAGGTGACGGTGCGCTGGTCGAAGGGCCTGCAGGCCGACGCGGCCTGCGGCCAGCTCAGGGGGCGTGAAGAGCCGCGGCGCCCGGCGCCGCAGGCGCGCTGATCGTCGGGGCGGGTGGGGGCCGGGCGAAAGAGTATCTCAGCCGGAAAGCCGGACGATTCCCGTCAGGATCCGGCCGGTGGCCGCCCCATCCCGGCGCCAGGAGGGGAGGTCCGGCGTCTCGTACGTGCAGAGATCCGGGGCGGTCGTTCGCTCCGCGCGAATGCCCCGCGCCCGAAGAGCGGCGGCGTTGAAAGCGGCTACGTCGACGAAGGCCCGGTCCGCGCTTCCCGCGCGGACGGCGTCCCCCGGGACGGCGACGTCGCGATACGCCTCGCGGAGCGCCACCACGACCTCGGGCCCGACTTCGTACCTCTCGCGCGAGATCGAAGGGCCGAACGCGGCGGAGAGGCCGGCGACGCGCACGCCCCGGGCCTCGAGAGCGTCGAGCGCGGCGTCGAGGACGCGCGCGGCGGTCCCGCGCCAGCCGGCGTGGACGGCCGCAATCCAGCCCGAGACGGGATCCGCGAGGACGATCGGGACGCAATCGGCCGAGGCGACTGCGAGAAGGACGTTCTGCTGGCAGGTGATGACGGCGTCTCCGGTTCCGAGGATGCCGCTCCGGCGCTCGCTCGCCGGTTCTTCGAAGGTGAGCACGGCCCGGCCATGCACTTGCGTGAGGCGCACGACCTCGGCGTCCGGCGCTTCCAGCGCGCCGGCGAGCGCCCGGCCGGCGGCTTCCGTGGGCGTCTCCTTCGCCGCGAGAGGTCCGCGTGTGAAGCCCGCCGCAAAACCCGGCGGCAGACCTCTGAAACGCGTGACTCCCACACCTCATTCTAGGAAACTCCGCCGGTGACCCTCGCCCGTCTCGTCCTGCCGCGCGGCCTCAGGACCCCCGACCGCATCCAGCGCTTCCTCGACGAGGACGTCCTCTACAACAAGGAGCCGGACGGCGAGACGGCCTTCTCTCCCCGGCGGGTCCTGCGAGAACGGCGCGCGCACTGCTTCGAAGGCGCGCTCCTCGCTGCCGCGGCCCTGCGGCGCCTCGGGCACGCGCCCCTCGTCGTCCAGCTGCGGGCCGTCCGGGACGACGACCACGTCCTCGCGCTCTATCGCGAGCGCCCGGGCGCGGGCTGCTGGGGTGCCGTCGCGAAGTCGAACTACTCCGGGCTACGCTTCCGCTCGGCGGCTTATCGCTCGCTCCGCGAGCTCGTGATGAGCTACTTCGACGTCTATTACAACCTCGAGGGCGAGAAGAGCCTGCGGGCGTTCGGGCGGCCCGTGAACATGGCGCGCTTCGATGCGCGCGGCTGGGAGACGGCCGACGAGAGCCTCTGGGACGTGAGTCTCCACCTCGCGACGCGGCGCTTCACGCCGGTCCTCTCGCGGGGACAGGCGCGGGGGCTCGCTCCGATGGACCGGCGTCTCTTCAACGCCGGCCTCGTCGGGACCGTGGCCTGAGCGCGCGAGTCGCGGTCTAATGGGCGCATGAAGACGCTCGGGCCCGCCCGCGGCCTCCTCTTCACGCTCCTCTTTACGGGCGTCGCGCTCGCAGTGGCTCTTGCCGCGCGTTCCGCTCCCGCCCAGATCGTGCCGCAGCCCCCAGTGCCGGGCGACGCCGTCGTCCGGGACTTCCGGTTCGCGAACGGCGAGACGCTTCCCGAACTGAAAATGCACTACGTCACGATCGGGCGGAAGCTCGACGACGGGCGGGGGCACACGACGAACGCAGTCCTCGTCCTGCACGGGACGGGCGGCTCGTCCGCGCAGTTCCTCGGCCCGAATTTCGCGGGCGTTCTGTTCGGGCCGGGCCAGCCGCTCGACGCCTCGCGATACTTCATCGTGATTCCGGACGGCATCGGCCACGGCGCCTCGTCGAAGCCGAGCGACGGCCTGAAGGCGAAGTTTCCCCGCTACACATACGACGACATGGTGAAGGCCCAATACCGGCTCCTGACCGAGTCGCTCGGCGTGGACCACCTGCGGCTCGTGATCGGGACCTCGATGGGCGGCATGCACACGTGGCTGTGGGGCGAGACGTACCCCGCCTTCATGGACGCCCTTCTGCCGCTCGCGAGCCTGCCGAACGCGATCGCGGGTCGGAACCGCATGTGGCGAAAGATGGCGATGGACCTCATCCGCGAGGACCCCGACTGGAAGGGCGGCGCTTATGTCGCGCAGCCGCGCGGCCTCAAGGGGGCGCTCGCGCTCATGCTCCTTCTCTCGGGGAGCCCGCACCAGTGGATGCGGCAGGCGCCCGACCCCGTGGCCGCTGACGCCGCGGTCGAAAACTACATGAAGGACCGTTTCTCGAAGGCCGACGCGAACGATCTCCTCTTCGCCCTCGACGCCTCGCGCGACTACGACCCGTCCCCGCGCCTCGAGAGGATCCAGGCGGCGCTCCTCGCGCTCAACTTCGCGGACGACGCCATCAACCCGCCTGAGCTTGGCCTTCTCGAGAAGGGTGTGGCGCGCGTCAAGAACGGCCAGGCCGTGGTCTTCCCGCTCTCGGAAAAGACGCGCGGCCACCAAACGCACACTTGGCCGGATCTTTGGAAAACTTACCTCTCCGAGCTTCTCGTTCGCTCGAAGAGGTAAGACCCACGGCGGTCAGTCCGCCGGCGCGAATCAGTCGTTGATGAGGTGCTCGTGGGACCAGTGTCCGGGCGA